>Ga0070670_100000200_pt1 | contig 55525 bp, 47 predicted proteins | sample KBSS63metaG_FD_64665 | JGI IMG/M metagenome (GOLD analysis project Ga0070670, IMG submission 64665) | Switchgrass rhizosphere microbial communities from Kellogg Biological Station, Michigan, USA - KBS S6-3 metaG | ecosystem: Host-associated > Plants > Roots > Rhizosphere > Soil ... | reverse complement strand
TTTGGCTATCGCGCGGTTTTGTTGCGGAGTACTGGAACTACCAGGCCGAGAAATTTGCCGTTATCGACGCGGCCTTCCAGGCCGCCATGGACGAACTGCAGACATCGCCCCGGTTCCTCCGATCCTAATCATCGCGGTCTCGGCATGCTTGGATCCAACGGTCCGCAGGAAGAACGAATGACATCTCTCCCAGACAGTAAAGCCGCAACAGGCGACACCGCTGCAAAACGTGAACTTCTCTCGACCGGCAGCCTGCGGGTCGGGGTGGTTGCGGCACCTGCGCCATCGGTTCTTTTCGTGACCTTTGACAGGGAGAGTGGTTCTTACCGAGGTGTCACCGTCGATCTGGCCGAGCATCTTGCCCGGCAACTTGGCGCGCCGCTGACCATTGAGGGCTTTGCAAATTCCGGCGCCTGCACCGAGGCGCTGGAAAGTGGCCGGATCGATCTCAGCTTCATGCCGGTCGATGGCGAGCGCAGCCAGCGCGTTGCCTTCGGGCCAGCTTACTACATTCTGGAAAGCACTTACCTTGTCAGCGCCGCCTCGGGGATCTCGGATCTCGCCGGCGTGGATCGCGCGGGCGTGCGTGTGGTGGGCATCGCCAATACCACGACCATTCGCAGCGCTGCCCGCACCCTGCAGCGAACGGTTCCGGCAGCGCTCTCGACGATTGCCGAAGCTGTCAATGCGATCCGGGATGGCGAGGCGGACGCACTGGCTCTGTCACGCGACGCCTTCCGGACGTTGCTGCCGCTCTTGCCGGGCGCACGCGTTCTCGATGGTGGCTTCCAGTCGACAGGAATAGCCATTGCGGTCGGACGTGACAAACCGTCGGCTCTTGCCCGTGTCAGCCAGTTCATGGAAGAGGCCAAGTCATTGGGTCTGGTCCGCCGCGCACTGGATGCGACCGGCTTTGCCGATGAGCCGGTCGCGGCTTGATGGCTCTAAAGTGTTGCAACGAGTGATGTTCTTGCTGTCCGTATGGACAAAATTTAATCCCGCCACAAATTCCTTCTGGGCTTGCCGCGCTATATGGTCGCGACCGTTGGCTCTCCTCTGGAACGATGAAAGAAGGTGAATGAATGGCTCGGACTTCTCGGGTCTTGATATCAGTCGTCATCCTGGGAGCAATCGGGATCGGCGCCTACGTGCTCCGGGACCGGTGGGTCGGGCCGGCCGAGCGGTTGCTTGGCCTCAGTTCCTCGCCAAACACACAGCAGGCGAGCGGAACGCGCGGCAGCGGAAGACGCCGGGGTGCGGCGCAGTCCACAGGCCCAACATCGGTTCTGACGGCTGTCGCCAAAATGACCGACGTCCCCGTCTATATCAACGGCGTCGGCTCGGTGAAGCCGCTCAATACCGTGACCGTGCGCCCGCAAGTCAGCGGCAAACTGCTTGAGATCGACTTCGAGGAAGGCCAGGACATCAAGAAGGGCGATGTCATCGCCCGTATCGACGATGCGGTCTACAAGGCGGCTCTGGACCAGGCTGTCGCCAAGAAGGCCCAGGATCAGGCGCTGCTGCAGAACGCCCAAACCGATTTCGAGCGATACCAGCGGCTCGTGCAATCAAGCTCAGGAACACAGCAACAGGTCGACACGGCCCGCTTCCAAGTTGCCCAGTACCAGGCGCAGGTCCAGTCGGACCAGGCGGCCATCGAAAGCGCGCAGGCGACCCTCGACTATACCACCATCAAAGCGCCCATCGACGGACGCACCGGTATTCGCAACGTCGATATCGGCAACATCGTCAGCGGCACCGATACGACCGGAATTGTCACCCTCTCGCAGATTCGGCCGATTTCCGTCGTGTTTTCGGTCCCACAGCAGCAGCTGGCGAAGGTCAATGCGGCCAACGCAGGTGGCGCGCTCAGTGTGGAGGCGCTGTCCGGCGGCGAACAGAGAGTGGTCGACACCGGTTCGCTGTCTGTCGTCGACAACCAGGTCGATACCACCACCGGTACCGTCAAGCTGAAGGCGACGTTTCCGAACGAGAAGCTCGCGCTCTGGCCGGGCGCCTTCGTCAATGCCCGGCTGCTGCTGGAAACCATGAAGGGGGTCGTGGTCATACCGACCGCTGCCGTGCAGCGCGGCCCGAACGGGACCTTCGTCTACCTGTTGCAGCCGGACCAGACCGTCCTGATGAAGACGGTAGAGGTCGGGCAACAGGATGATGTGCAGGCGGTCATTACCTCCGGCGTTGCCGCAGGCGACACCGTGGTCACCACCGGCTTCGCGCGGCTGCAGACCGGCTCGAAGGTCGAGGTCTCGCAGCCTGCTGCACCGGTCGCCTCCGATGCTGCGGCCCCCGGCTCCGCCACCGATGGAAAGCCGCATCGCCGGCACAATGGCAACGGCACCAACAAGCCGGCAGATGACGGGGCGGCATCACCCGCGCCGCCCGCAACGCCGCAATGAGTGTCTCCTCGCTGTTCATCAACCGGCCGATCGCCACGTCGCTGCTGGCGGCCGCCATCCTGCTCGGCGGCCTGCTCGGCTATTCGGAACTCCCGGTGGCCCCGCTGCCGCAGGTCGACTTCCCGACAATCCGGGTAACGACCCAGCTTCCGGGCGCGGATCCGGATACCATGGCATCGCTGGTGACGGCGCCGTTGGAGCGGCCACTCGGACAGATCCCGTCACTTGCCTCAATGACGTCGTCGAGCGCCTTCGGCATCAGCCAGATCACGCTGCAGTTCGATCTCGGGCGCAACATCGACGGGGCCGCGCAGGACGTGCAGGCTGCGATCAACGCTGCCGGATCGACACTGCCAAAGACGCTTCCCTACCCGCCCACCTATTCAAAGGTGAACCCGGCCGACACGCCGATCATCACCTTGGCGCTGCGCTCGACCAGTTATTCGATCCGTAACCTCAGCGATTTCGCCGACACGATGATGGCGCAGAAGCTGAGTCAGGTGAGTGGCGTCGGCAATGTCAGCATCCAGGGCGGCGTCAAGCCGGCCATCCGCATCCAGGCAAACCTTTCGCGTCTCGCGTCCTATGGCCTTGCGCTCGAGGATATCCGCACGGCGATCGTCGCCGCCAGCGTTGCCGGGGCAAAAGGTGCGCTCGATGGCACCCAGCAATCCTTCACGCTGGCCGCCAATGACCAGATCGTCGATCCCGAAGCCTACAAGTCTGTTATCGTCGCCTACCGCAGCAATGCGCCTATCTTCCTGAAGGATGTGGCCGATGTGGTGGAAGGGCTTGAAAACACGCGTGTCGGCGCCTGGTATCAGGGCGAACCGGCCGTCATCCTCGACGTCATGCGCCAGCCAGGTGCAAACGTCATTCAGACGGTCGCCGACGTCCTCAAGCAATTGCCGCAGCTGAAGGAGGCGCTGCCGGCCGGTATCGCGCTCGATATCGTCAACGACCGGACGGAGACGATCCGCGCCTCGATCCATGACGTGCAATGGACGCTGGCTCTCAGCATCGGGCTTGTCATTCTCGTCGTCTTCGTTTTCCTGCGCACCGTGACGGCGACCATCATCGCGGCGGTGGCCCTGCCGCTGTCGCTGATCGCCACATTCGGGGTCATGTGGTTTGCGGGCTTCAGCCTCGACAATCTTTCACTGATGGCGCTGACGATCGGCACCGGCTTCGTCGTCGACGATGCGATCGTCATGATCGAGAACATCGCCCGCCACATCGAGGAAGGCGACGACCCCATGCATGCGGCGCTGAAAGGCGCCGGCGAGATCAGCTTCACAATCATCTCGCTGACCTTTTCACTGGTCGCCGTCTTCATTCCGCTGCTGTTCATGACGGGCATCGTCGGCCGGATGTTCCGGGAATTCGCGCTGACGCTCACCATCGCAGTCGTCGTATCTGCGATCATCTCCTTGACCCTGACGCCAATGATGTGCGCTCGCATCCTGCGTAAGCCCGCTGAAGGGCGCCGCGGGATGCTGGCCGGTACTGACCGGATGATGGATCGGCTGATCGGCGGCTATCGCGCCAGTCTGGTCTGGGCAATCGACCGCAGTCCTCTGATGCTGCTGCTGACGGTGATAACGCTGGTGGCAACCATTGGTCTCTACATCGTCATCCCGAAGGGCTTCCTGCCGCCGCAGGATACCGGGCTGATTACCGCCGTGATCGAGACCGAACCGACGACCTCGTTCGAATCGATGAAGCGCACCCAGGCGCTTGTGACCGATCGCCTTCGCCACGACCAGGACGTTACCGGCATCATCTCCGTGGTCGGGGCGAGCGCCAACAACCTGACACTCAATACCGGAACGCTGAGCCTGGTTCTGAAGCCGCGTTCGGACCGCGCATCCTCCTCGGCCGAAATCATCGATCGGCTGCGCGAGGAAGTCGCCGGCATGCCGGGCGTGCACGTCACCTTCCAAAGCGTGCGCGACATCAGCATCAGCACGCGCTCCAGCCGGGCACCTTACCAGTATACGCTTACTGGAACGGATACCGCTGCCGTGGTCGATTGGGCGCAGAAGCTCGCAGCGCAGCTGCAGCAGGCCCCTGTCCTCATCGATGTTTCCTCGGAAGTGCAGACGGGCGGCGGTCGGATCTTTGTCGATGTCGACAGGGAAACGGCCTCCCGTCTCGGGGTTTCGATGCAGGCTGTCAGCGATACGTTGAACGACGCCTTCGGCCAGCGCCAGATCGCCACCATCTACGGCCAGTCCAACCAGTATCGCGTCATCATCGAGGCGGCACCGCAGTTTCAGGCCGACCCCAAATCGCTCGACAGGCTCTACGTCGCCGGCAGCAACGATGTGCAGGTGCCGCTCAACGCGTTTTCGACCGCAACCTTCACCACTGCCCCGCTGGTCATCAGCCATGACAAGCAATTTCCTTCGGTGACACTGAGCTTCGACCTGGCGAAAGGCGCATCCCTCAGCGACGCCGTTAGCGCGGTCAGTGCCGCCGAGCAGGAAATCGGCATGCCGAACAGCATCCAGCGTGCCTATTCGGGCGACGCGGAGGAATTCTCTTCGTCACTGGCCGGCGAGCCCTGGCTGATCCTGGCCGCCGTGGTGACGATCTATATCGTTCTCGGCCTGCTCTACGAGAGTGCCATTCACCCGATCACCATCCTCTCCACGCTGCCATCCGCCGGCGTCGGCGCGCTGCTGGCGCTGATGCTGTTCGGCCAGGACCTGTCGTTGATCGCGCTGATCGGCATCGTCCTGCTGATGGGCATCGTCAAGAAGAACGCCATCATGATGATCGACTTTGCACTTGAGGCAGAGCGGAGCGGAGGTCTTTCGCCGCGCGAGGCGATCCTGCAGGCGTCCATCCTGCGTTTCCGGCCGATTATGATGACGACGCTGGCGGCGCTGTTCGGCGCGCTGCCGCTGGCACTGGCGAGCGGCACCGGCGCAGAGCTGCGCATCCCGCTCGGCATCAGCATCGTCGGCGGCCTCGTGCTCAGCCAGTTGCTGACGCTTTACACGACGCCGGTGATCTATCTCGCCTTCGAGCGGCTGCGCAGCCGCGTTGTCGGCCGACCGACCGGGACCCCGGCGCCCGAGGCAAGTGAAGCCGGGGGGCGTCCATGAATATCTCCGAGCCGTTCATCAAGCGGCCGGTCGGCACGACGTTGCTGTCGATCGGGCTGATGATCCTCGGCTTCGTCGCCTATTTCTTCCTGGCGGTCGCCAGCCTGCCGACTGTCGATCTGCCGACCATCATCGTCTCGGCCAGCCGGCCGGGTGCCGATCCGGCCAGCATGGCAGCCAGCGTCGCCGCGCCGCTGGAGCGCCACCTAGGCACCATCGCCGGCGTCACCGAACTGACCTCCGTCAGCTCGCTCGGCTCGACCAGCATCGCCATCCAGTTCGATCTGTCTCGCAGCGTGGATGGCGCCGGCCAGGATGTGCAGGCGGCGCTCAACGCTGCAGCCATCGACCTGCCCGCAGACTTGCCGACCCTTCCGTCCTTCCGCAAGGTCAATCCCGCCGCCGCCCCCGTGCTCATACTGGCGCTGACATCAGACAATGTGGCGCCGAGCGCCGTCTATGATGCCGCCGATACCGTCGTGGTCCAGCAGATTTCGCAGGTCGACGGCGTCGGCGAGGTCACCGCCAGTGGCGCCGACCAGCCGGCCGTGCGCGTCCGCCTGAACCCGGACAGGCTTTCGGCCATGGGCTTGTCGCTCGATGCGGTGCGCACGGCGATCGTCAATGCGAATATGCTCGGGCCAACCGGCTCGATTGATGGCAGCGACGGTGCATTCGCGATCGGCGTGAACGCGCAGTTAAAAACGCCGGAGGCCTATGGCCGCATCGTCATCCGCAGCGGCGATGGAACCTCGGTTCGGCTTTCCGATATCGCCACCGTCGAGCCTGGCGTGCGCAACAGTCGTTCCGACGCGTGGTATAATGGCAAGCCATCCGTGCTGCTCAACATCACCAAGGAGGCGAACGCCAATGTCATCGCCACCGTCGATGCGGTGAAGGCGCTCATCCCGGAACTGCAGAAGACCATACCGGCCGGGATCGACATTGCCATCCTCTCCGACCGGACGACAACGATCAATGCCAGCGTCGACGATATGCAGTGGACGCTGCTGGCGACGGTACTCCTCGTCATGGTCGTTGTTTTCGTCTTTCTGCAGCGGACAACGCCGACGGTTGCCGCCGGTGTCACCGTGCCTTTGTCGCTGGCCGGAACCTTCGCGCTGATGTGGGCCTGGGGTCTCTCGATCGACAATCTGTCACTGATGGCGCTCGTCGTATCGGTCGGCTTTGTCGTCGACGATGCCATTGTCATGATCGAGAACATCACCGCCAACCTCGAGAAGGGTATGCGGCCGATGCAGGCGGCCATGGAAGGCGCGCGGCAGATCGGCTTCACGGTCATTTCCATCAGCCTGTCGCTGCTGGCGGCCTTTATCCCGCTGTTCTTCCTCGGCGGCATTATTGGCCGGTTCTTCCAGGCCTTCTCGCTGACGCTCGGCTTCACGATCGTTGTCTCGACGGTAGTCTCGCTTACCCTTACGCCGATGATCTGCGGCCACTGGCTGCGCCACCGCGATACCGACCTGCCGCGCAACCTGTTTGCACGCGTCGTCGAGGGAACGCTTGATGCCATCATAGGCTTCTACGGCAGGACGTTGAAAGCCGTGCTGCATCACCGCGTGCTGGCCGTGCTGGTGATCTTCGGCTGCGTTGCCATCACTGCCTTCCTTTACGTCAAGGTACCGAAGGGCTTCATACCCCAGGATGACACGGGCTTCATCCAGGGCGGCACGCAGGCCGCGACCGATATTTCCTATCCTGCCATGGTGGTGCTGCAGCAGAAGGCCGCTGAAATCGCAGCGGCGGACCCCGCCGTTGCCGGCGTCGGCTCCTCCGTCGGCGGGGGTGGCTTTTCCAGCTCCATCAACCGCGGCCAGCTGCTGATCTCGCTGAAGTCGCCGTCAGAGCGGGTTTCCACCAATGAGGTGATCGCGCGGCTGAGAACGGAGATGACGAAGGTGCCGGGCTTGAGTACCTTCCTGTTCTCTCCCGGCGATATTCGAGCCGGGGCGCGGTCGTCGCAGTCGCAGTATCAATTCACCCTCTGGGATTCGAACTACGACGAACTCGTTAAATGGGCGCCGAAGGTGCTGGCAGCGCTGCAGGGCGAGCCGGCACTGGCGGATGTTGCCACGGACCGTCAGCCGAACGGGCTGCAGGCGACCGTCAATATCGATCGCGGCGAGGCGTCCAGGCTCGGCGTCAGCATCCAGTCGATCGACAGCGCCCTTAACAACGCCTTTGCCCAACGGCAGATCTCGACGATCTACAGCCAGCGCAACCAGTACCGCGTCGTGCTGGAGGCGGATCCGAACTATGCGCGGGACCCCGAGCAGATCCTCAATCTCTATGTGCCGGCATCGGGCGGAACGCAGGTGCCGCTCAGCAGTGTCGCCAAGGTCGAGCGAACGCTGGCACCGCTTGTCGTCAACCATCAGGGACAATTCCCCGCAGTGACCATTTCCTACAACCTTGCTTTGGGAGCGACGCTGCAAGCGGCAAACGACAGCGTCGTGCGTGCGGTTGCCGACCTCCACCTGCCGGATTCGCTGCATGCCGAGTTTGCCGGGGATGCGGCCAACGCCGCGCAATCGTCGGGTGGCCAGCCGCTGCTGCTGGTCGCGGCTTTGCTCGCCGTCTATATTGTCCTGGGCGTTCTCTACGAGAGTCTCGCCCACCCGCTGACCATCATCTCGACCTTGCCGTCGGCCGGTCTAGGCGCCTTGTTGGCCCTGGAGATCAGCGGTACCGAGCTCACGATCATCGCCTTCATCGGGATCGTGCTCCTGATCGGCATCGTGAAGAAAAACGGCATCATGCTGGTGGACTTTGCCCTGGAGGCAGAGCGCAAGGACGGACTTTCCTCCGAGGAAGCGATCTTCCAGGCTTGCCTGCAGCGTTTTCGCCCGATCCTGATGACGACGCTGGCCGCCATCATGGGCGCCGTACCCCTGATCATCGCCACTGGGCCGGGCTCGGAGCTCCGCCGTCCGCTCGGTATTACCATCGTCGGCGGTCTGGTGATCTCGCAGATCCTGACGCTCTATACCACGCCGATCATCTATCTGATGCTGGCAAAGCTGCACCGGCGTTGGTCATTCCGCGTCTTTCCCGGGCGGAAGACACCGCCCGGTTCCGAGCCCTCGGCACTAGGCTAGTTCAGGCAATCGACCAGATCACCGACCAAGGTGAGAGCTTCCCGTCGGTCAAGCCACCTTCGGACCAGATGATGCGACCTTCCGGCGCTGCGGCGCCCTGGATATCGTCGGCGCCGACATTGGCCAGCAGCCTCAGCGACGTTCCGTCGCCAAGCGCCCACCGCACGTCGATCGACTTTCCTTCCACACGATAGGTGCCGCTATTCCCGCCGATAATTTCGAGGCGTGGAATGATCTCCTTGTGTCTGATCGCCAGCAGATTGCGGTAGTAAGCCAGGCGTTCCGCGCCCTCTCCCGAGGTCGCGTCCTGCCAATCCAGCTTGGCGGAAAGAAACGTCTCCCGTTTGGTTGGGTCCGGCGCATTGGCAGCACTGTCGCCATCGCTAAAGCCCGGTAGCCGCGAAAGTTCCTCCCGTCGACCTTTCCGGACGATGGCGTTCAGCTCTTCGTTGAAGTCACAGAAGTAAGGAAAAGGCTGCCTCGCATCCCATTCCTCGCCCATGAACAGCATCGGGATCTGCGGCGAAAGGAGGTAGATCGCTGCCATCGCGCGGATGGCCTCGGCAGACGCCGTCTCGTTCAATCGGTCGCCGAAGGCGCGGTTACCGATCTGGTCGTGGTTCTGAATGAAGGCAATGAAGGCTGTCGGCGGCAACCCGCCGCTCGGCTGGCCGCGCTCGGCGCCGCGATAGGGCATATGCTCGCCCTGGTAGACGAAGCCCTCGGCCAAGCCACGACCGATCTTGGCAGTGTCATCGGCAAAATCCGCGTAATAGCCAAAATCCTCGCTCGTTGCCGCGACATGCAGGACGTGATGCATGTCGTCGTTCCATTGGGCGGTGTAGAGCTCGGGCTTGCCGTAGTTGTTTCTAAACAGCAGCGCGCTGTTGTTTTCCTCGTTCTCGACGATGAGATGGATATGGCGCCCCGAAATCTCGCTGCGAATACGGCGGGCCATTTCCTTCAAGAGATGCTCGCGGCTGTCATCGACGATGGCATGCACCGCGTCGAAACGCAGCCCGTCGACCCTATATTCCTGGAGCCAATGCAGGGCGTTCTGGATGACGAATTCGCGGACGAACTGCGAGTCTTCGCCGTCGTAGTTGATCCCCTGTCCCCAGGGGGACTTGTGCTTGTCGGTAAACAGCGGCGCATAGAGCGGCAGATAATTTCCATCGGGACCGAAGTGATTGTAGATCACGTCAAGGAAAATACAGAGGCCGCGCTGGTGGGCAGCGTCCACCAAAGCCTTCAGATCCTCCGGGCGGCCATAGCTGGTATGGGGCGCATAGGGCAGCACGCCGTCGTAGCCCCAGCCACGTTCGCCGGGAAAATCGTTGACCGGCATCAGTTGCAGCACCGTGACGCCAAGGGCTACCAAGTGGTCCAGCCGATCGATGAGAGCACGGAACGTGCCTTCAGGTGTGAAGGTGCCGACGTGCAGCTCATAAACAACGGCCTCTTCCCAGCGCCGGCCGGACCATTCCCTGGCCTGCCATTGATAGGTTTCGGGGTCGATCACTTCGCTATCGCCATGCGGGCCAGCCGGCTGAAAGCGAGATGCCGGGTCCGGCACCTCCATCCCGTCCTCGAGAACGAACTTGTACGCGGTTCCCGCACCGGCACCGTCAACGTTGGCGCTGAACCAGCCATCGACGCCTGCCGCCATGGAAATCGGCTGTCCGCCGTCAATCTTCAGCGAGACAACGCGCTGGCGTGGAGCCCAAAGACGGAAAAGTATGCCGCTGGCAGTGAAGACAGGGCCGAAATGGGCAAGGCTCACGGGTTACACTTTCTTGCGATAGGTTGAAAATCATCAACCGCGTAACCGACTGCACACGGAAATGTTCCGCTGTTGACCCGTGAACGACAGGCCATATATCGCGTGACTGTCGCAAGGTGCAAACCAGCGACAACTTTGTCCGGAACCGTTTTGGCGTGAAACTGTTTAGACGGATCAACTACATAGGAGCGCATCATGGCTCGTGGCACAACGGCTCGCGGTCGATTCAAGTATTTCATCCTGGCGCTCATCGCCCTCGCCTGCATCCTTGCTGGCGGATATATCGTCTTCATCCACCCAGGCGATACACACAACGACGTCAAGCCGCTCGACACATCCTCGGTGTCAATGCCGCCACTGAAGGTCGCGTAATTTAGGTGCGAGGGGAGAAAGATCGGCGCGCCCTTCGCGTCAGTTTCTTTCCGTTTTCAGCCAATCCAAAACGAAAAAGCCTGCCGCGGGAGGAGGTGCGGCAGGCTTTTCGAAAAGAACCGATCAGCAACAGGGAGGAGGAGTGTTGCCGATCCTACGAAAGATCCTGGGAGGAGGAGTGGATCCTTCGTAAACCTCGAAGCTTTGCGGGAGGAGGTGCATCGCTTCGATGAAGATAGATATAGCGAATTTTTGCTCAAAACCCAGGCAATAATTCGCAGGGCAGCTATGCGTTATGCGCGGGGCGAATGGCTGACGGCAGCCCTGGGAAACCATCCTCCCGAAACCCGTCGATTCAGCCCGCTGGAAACGGGTTCCGCTCGCCGAAGCCGACCTGATGCCAGTAGGGATAGGCCTTCGGGCGATCACTCGCTGCATCCAGACGCGCCACCTGTTCAGCCGTCAGGTTCCAGCCGATAGCCCCGAGATTATCGCGAAGCTGAGTCTCGTCTCGGGCACCGACGATGATGCTCGACACGGTCGGGCGCTGCAGCAGCCAGTTGAGCGCCACCTGAGGGATTGTCTTGCCGGTTTCCCTGGCAACGTCATCGAGCGCCTCGACCACCGTGTAGAGATACTCGTTGTCCACCTGCGGCCCCTGCTCTCCGGTCTTGTGCAGCCGGCTGACTGCCGGCAGAGGCTGGCCGCGCCGGATCTTGCCCGTCAAACGGCCCCAGCCGAGCGGGCTCCAGATGACAGCTCCGACCTTCTGATCGACGCCGAGAGGCATCAGTTCCCATTCATAGTCCCTGCCGATCAGCGAGTAATAAGTTTGGTTGGCGACATAGCGCGGCAGGTTGTGGCGTTCGGCAATGGCCAGCGACTTCATCAAGTGCCAACCGGAGAAATTAGAACAGCCGACATAGCGGATCTTACCGGCACGCACGAGGTCATCGAGCGTCGACAGGGTTTCCTCGATGGGCGTCATTGCATCGAACCCATGCAGCTGGAAAAGGTCGATGTAATCCGTCTTCAGGCGCTTCAGAGCCTGGTCGACCGCACGGATCAGATGGAAGCGTGAAGAGCCGACATCGTTCGGTCCGTCGCCCGACCTGAAGGTTGCCTTGGTCGAGATCATCAGCGCATCGCGGCGCCCCTTGATCGCCTCGCCGAGCACCTCCTCGGCAACGCCGCCGGAATAGATATCGGCACTATCGAAGAAATTGAGGCCGGCATCAAGGCAGATGTCGATCAGGCGGCTGGCCTCCTGGACATCCGTCGTGCCCCAGGCGCCGAAAAAATCTCCCTTGCCACCGAATGTACCGGTGCCGAAGCTGAGGACCGGAACGCGGAGACCTGAGCCACCGAGATAACGATATTCCATTTGATGATCTCCATTGAACAGTCAAGGTTGCGCCTGCGTGTCGAACCTAAACCCGGCCTCCGCCGGCGACGGAAGACACGGGGGCTTGCGCCATCTCTGGCCAGCGTCGAACAGTTGACCTAGCGTGGCATCCAAAGTTGCCAAGGTCCATCAAATCACTATCGTGTGGCGACGAGAAGCAGCAGCGTGGAGAAAGCGACGTGGTGGATAGGCTCAAGGGCAAAGTTGCGATTATTTCTGGCGGTGCCACTGGTATGGGCGGCGCCTCATCTCTGCTCTTCGCAGCGGAGGGGGCAAAGGTTGCTATCATCGACCGAAATGGCGCAGCGGCGGCAGAAACCGTCAGTGAAATACGCCGCCGGGGTGGGGTTGCGGAGCACTGGGTCGCCGATGTTTCTGAGGAGGCCGAGGTCAACGCCGCCGTCGCCGCCGTGGAGAAGACATTCGGCCCGACCACCGTGCTGTTCAACCACGCAGGCACGATCGTTATCAAGCCGTTCCTGGAGACAACGCTCGACGACTGGGAGTGGCTGCATGCGGTGAATGTCCGTTCGATGTTTCTGATGACCCGCGCCGTGCTGCCGCAGATGCTGTCGGCTGGGCGCGGATCGATCGTTTGCACATCGTCCATCTCAGCGGTTGCGGCCACGCCGATGGAGGTTCTCTACGATACCACGAAAGGGGCCGTGCACATGTTTGCGCGGGCGATCGCCGTGGAATTCCGAGACCGCAACATCCGCTGCAATGCCGTGTGCCCCGGCTTCATCCGCACGCCGCATGGGCTGAAAGAGGTGTCGGAGCTTCAGGCGCTGGGGGTCGACGTCTCGGATGCCGCGATTGCGGCCCAGCAGGGCCGGATCGGCGAGCCGGAAGACGTGGCACGGGCAGCACTTTATCTGGCGAGCGACGATTCGAATTTCGTCAACGGCGCGCATCTATTTGTCGACAACGGCTTTACCGCGATGTGATGATCAGACGAGGACGGGTTGCTCGACCCGTTCCTCGGTACCGAAGAACCTCAGGTAGCGCTCGACCTCGGCCGGCTCTCCTGTCGCCTTCTGCGGATTGTCCGATAGCTTAACGGCGGGGCGTCCGTTTGCCTCGATGACCTTGCAGACGATCGAAATCGGCTTCAGGCCGCTGATCTCGGTCGGCGCACAGCCGGCGAAGTCGTTGGTTAGGTTGGTACCCCAGCCAAAGCCCATCCGCGCCCGGCCGTCGAAATGACGATAGGTATCGATGATCGCATCGACATCCATGCCATCGGAAAAGATCAGCAGTTTTTGGCGCGGATCGCGGCCCATCTTCTCCCACCAGGCGATGATCTTTTCGCCGCCCTCGATGGGCGGCGCACTGTCCGGGCGAAAGCCGGTCCAGTCAGCCACCCATTCCGGTGCGTTGCGCAGGAAGGACGCGGTGCCGAAGGCATCGGGAAGCACAATCAGCAGGTTGCCACCATAGAGCCGGTTCCAGTCGCGCAGAACCTTGTAAGGCGCATTGGCCAGTTCCGCATCGGTATTCGCCAGCGCCGCCGCTACCATCGGCAGTTCGTGCGCATTCGTCCCGACGGCTTCCAGATCCGAATCCATGGCCAGCAGGACATTGCTGGTGCCGGTGAACGCCTGCCCAACACCTTCCTTGAGCGCCTCCACGCACCAGCGCTGCCACAGGAAGCTGTGGCGGCGACGGGTACCGAAGTCCGAAATACGGAGATTGGGAAGCTCGCGCAGACGCTCGACCTTGCCCCACATCTTGGCTTTGGCCCGCGCGTAGAGCACGTCAAGCGTAAATGGTCCAAGCGCCTTCATCGCGGCACGGGAGCGCAACTCGTTTATGATGGCGAGCGCCGGAATTTCCCACATCGTCGTGTCTTTCCACGAACCGTGAAAATTGAGAACGTACTGGCCATCCTTCTTCGTAAGCTCATAGTCCGGCAGCTGGAAATTCGACAGCCAGGCAAGGAATTCAGGTTCGAAGATCTGCGCCCGGCCATAGAAGGAGTTACCGGCGAGCCAGATCATCTCCTTCTTGGAGAGCCGCAGGGTCCGGGCATGATCGAGCTGCTCGCGCAGCGCACCCTCGTCGATCTCGTCGGCAAGACGGACGGTCTTGGTGCGGTTGATGAGCGAGAACGTGGCGTTGACGTCCGGGTAGAGCTTCCAGATCATCTGCAGCATCAGCAACTTGTAGAAATCGGTGTCGATCAGGCTGCGGATGATTGGATCGAGCTTCCAAGCGTGATTGTAGACGCGGTTGGCGATATCCGTCTTGGTCATGCTGGTCGTCCCGTGTCGCTGCGTCTTGTGCGTCCAGACTTACCCCACCGAACGAAGCAGCCGAGATCGCGATATTCTTATCAAAAAATGTAGGGGCAGAGTCCAGTCACACAGAAGAAATCGGCGCAAATATATGCTCTGCCGCTCGCCAAACGCGCAGGGCTGCCCGTTCTGTAGTCAACTTCAGCGCTGCTGCGCGTCGGCTTCAGCGGGTGTTTGCGGGGCTGAGCTCGGGGGAGCCGTCGGCACCTGCGTTTCGGCCGGAGCCGATGGCTGCATTTGCTCGCCCTTCTTGTCGCCCCAGATTTCGACCGGGATCCAGACGATAAACGCCAGAACGAGGGCCGCGACGAGCACTGTCAGCACCCGGCGACCACTGCGCCCTTGCTTGGCCTTGGTTTCCGGGAGTTCCGATTCGACATGGAGCTTACCGTCGGATTGCTCGAAACGGGTCTCGGTTTCCATCGGTTTTGTCATTGCGGTCTCCTCCCATACGCGGTGCCACGGTGGCTGTTCGGTGCGCATCGTCATAAACGACCGCGCCTAAGGAAGGTTCCCGAAGCGAATTCAGCTGCTAGTGAGCAATGACGGCGGTCGGCACCGCTTCGATGTCGAACGCGGCGGCGAGAAGGGCGCGGGTATAGTCGTGTTGCGGATCGCGGAATACATCCGCAGCCGTCCCCTGCTCGACCACCTTGCCGAACCTCATGACGATCAAGTCATTTGCCAAGGCCTTGACGACCCTGAGGTCGTGGCTGATGAATAGATAAGCGAGATCGTGCTTGCGCTGCAGATCGCGAAGCAGATCGACCACCTGCGCCTGCACACTCATGTCGAGCGCCGATGTCGGCTCGTCGAGCATGACGAACCGCGGCTTCAGCACCATGGCCCTGGCGATGGCGATGCGCTGCCGCTGGCCGCCCGAAAACTCGTGCGGGAAACGCCAGCGGGTCAACGGATCAAGCCCCACTTCCTCCAGCGCCCAGCAGACGCGCTGGTCCCGCTCGCCGGCAGTCAACCCATGCTCATGCACCTTCAGGCCTTCGGCCACGATATCGCCGACCGACATGCGGGGGCTGAGCGAGCCATAGGGATCCTGAAATACGACCTGCAACTGATTGCGCAGCGGCCGCATCTCGGTGAAGGAATAGGCTTCGATGTCGCGTCCGACGAAGCTGATGCGGCCTTTCGAGGAGATCAGCCGCGCCAGCGCCAGCCCGAGCGTCGTCTTGCCGGAGCCGGACTCGCCGACAACGCCGAGCGTCTGCCCCGCCCGCAATGTCAGGTCTATCCCATCCACCGCCTTGACGTGGTCGACGACCTTTCGCATCAGCCCCGACTTGATCGGGAACCAGACCCGGATATCGGACCCCTGCATCACCACCGGCTTGCTGGCATCTGCCAGAGGTGGCTCGCCGCGCGGCTCGGCTGCCAGCAGATGCCGGGTGTATTCGTGCTGCGGATGGGTAAAGACCTCCTCCACCGGCCCGGTTTCGACGATCTGGCCCTTGGTCATCACGCAGACGCGATCGGCGAATTTTCGAACGATGCCGAGATCGTGGGTGATGAACAGCATGGACATGCCGTGCTGCCCTTTCAGATCGCGCAAGAGCTGCAGGATCTGCGCCTGGACTGTGACGTCGAGCGCCGTGGTGGGTTCGTCGGCGATCAATAGTTCCGGACGGTTGGCAAGCGCCATGGCGATCATCACCCGCTGTCGCTGACCGCCTGACAGTTCGTGCGGATAAGCCTTGAGACGTTTTTCCGCGTCGCGGACACCGACCTGCTCGAGCAATTCGAGAATGCGGCCCCGAGCCGCCTGCCCGGTCAGCCCCTGATGCAGCCCCAGGATTTCGCCGATCTGCTTCTCGATCGAGTGCAGCGGATTGAGCGAGGTCATCGGCTCCTGGAATATCATGGTGATATCGTTACCGCGGACCGCGCGCAGCTGCTGGTCCGTGGCCTTCAGCAGGTCGACGCCCTTGAACAGGATTTCGCCCGACGGATGGCTGGCGGCGGGATAGGGCAGAAGCCGCAGGATGGAATTTGCCGATACCGACTTGCCCGAACCGGATTCGCCGACCAGCGCCAGCACCTCGCCTTTGTGGATATCGAAGGAGATGCCATCGACTGCCGTCGTCGTACGACCACCCTGATGGAAGGCGACGGAGAGATTGCGGACGGAGAGGAGCGGTTCCATAGTCATCATCTGAACGTCTTCCTCGGGTCAAACGCATCGCGCACCGCCTCGCCGACGAAGATCAGCAGCGACAGCATGATCGACATCGTGAAGAAAGCCGTGAGCCCGAGCCATGGGGCCTGGAGATTGGATTTGCCCTGAGAGATCATCTCGCCGAGCGACGGCGAGCCGGGCGGCATGCCGAAACCGAGAAAGTCGAGCGAGGTCAGGGTGGTGATCGAGCCGGAGAGGATGAACGGCAGGAAGGTCAGGGTTGCGACCATCGCGTTCGGCAGCAGATGACGGACCATGATGGTTCGATTGTTGACGCCGAGGGCGCGGGCGGCGCGGACATATTCGAAATTGCGGGCGCGCAGGAATTCCGCCCTGACGATGCCGACGAAGCCGACCCAGGAAAACAGCAGCATGATGCCGAGCAGCACGAAGAAGCCGGGCGGCAGGATGGCTGCGATGATCAGCAGGATGTAGAGCACCGGCATCGACGACCAGATCTCGATGAACCGCTGCAGCAGCAGATCGGTCCAGCCGCCGAAATAGCCCTGGACCGCGCCGGCCGTGACGCCGACAATGGCCGAGCAGATGGTCAGCGCCAGCCCGAACAGCACGGAGATGCGAAACCCGTAGATCATCCGGGCCATGACGTCGCGGGCCTGGTCGTCGGTGCCGAGCCAGTTGAGATTGCCGAGCCGGCATTCGGGATCGGCCGCCTTCTGCGGATAGGCCGCGCAGCGCTCGTCCTTGCTCATCAGCCAGAAGGGCGGCGTCGGCGCCGAGCGCGGAATGTTCGAATTGACGGTCTGGTAAGAGTAGCGGATGGGCGGCCACAGCATCCAGCCATGGGCATTGATCTCGTCTGTTATGAACGAGGAACGATAATCGGTCTGGGCCAGAAAGCCGCCGAATTTATCTTCGGGGTAGTTGACGAAAACGGGGAAGAGAATTTCGCCCTTGTAGGAAGCGACGATTGGCCGGTCGTTGGCGATGAATTCAGCCCCCATGCTGAGGACGAACAGCAGCATGAACAGCCAGAACGACCAGTAGCCGCGCCGGTTCGCCTTGAAATTTTCCCAGCGGCGCAGGTTGGGCGGCGACAGCAGGCCCCTGCGCGGGGGCGTGACGGCAATGACTGCCGGGTCGGCGATCGGCGTGTCCATCTCAGACATCCCTCCGGTCGAAGTCGATGCGCGGATCGATCCAGGTGTAGAGAAGGTCAGAGATGAGCCCGACGAACAGGCCCATCAGGGAGAAAATGTAGAGCGTCGCAAAGACGATCGGGTAATCGCGGTTGACGACCGAGAGGTAGCCGAGGCGGCCGAGGCCATCCAGCGAGAAAATATTCTCGATGAGCAGCGAGCCTGTGAAAAAGGCCGAAATGAAGGCCCCCGGGAAGCCTGCGATGACGATCAGCATGGCGTTGCGGAAGACGTGACCGTAGAGGACGCGATGCTCCGTCAGGCCCTTGGCGCGCGCCGTCGTCACATATTGCTTCTTGATCTCCTCGATGAAGGAATTCTTGGTAAGCAGCGTCGTCGTGGCGAAGGCGGCGAGAGACAGCGAGATCAATGGCAGCAGCAGGTGCCAGAAATAGTCGAGCGGCTTCTGCCACCAGGCGAGATCGGCAAAATTGTCGGAGACGAGGCCGCGCAGCGGAAACCAGTCGAAGAACGATCCACCGGCGAAGACGACGATCAGCAGGATGCCGAACAGGAAGCTCGGAACCGCATAGCCGACGATAATGATGCCTGATGTCCAGACGTCGAAGGTCGAGCCGTCCTTGACGGCCTTACGAATGCCCAGCGGAATGGAGATCGTGTAGGAAAACAGCAGGATCCAGATGCCCAGCGAGATCGACACAGGCATCTTGTCGAGGATGAGATCGATGACGGAGGTGTTGCGGAAGAAGCTTTCGCCGAAATCGAAGCGGATGTAGTTCCACATCATGTCGAGGAAGCGGGTGAGCGGCGGCTTGTCGAAGCCGAACTGCTTTTCCAGCTTGGCGACGAGGTCCGGATCGAGCCCCTGGGCCCCGCGATAGGAACTGCTGTCATCGAAGGATTGCTGGCCCAGTTGATCGCCACCGCCGGATAATCTGTCGGATGCGCTGTCGCTCTGGCCCGTCAGTTGGGCGATGACCTGCTCGACCGGGCCACCGGGCGCAAACTGGATCACGGTGAAGGAGATCGCCATGATGCCGATGACCGTCGGGATCATCAGCAGCAGTCGACGCAGGATATAGGCGCCCATCAGCCCGCGACCTCGCTTATGGCGGCGGTTGATGGGCCAGACTGCGCTTCTATCTCGTTCAAATCGTCTTCCCCTGGCGACCGGCTTCAGCCGGCCGAAATCCGTCATTTGCAGGCTTTACGCCCGGCTGATTCGCCCTAGGTCATTTGGACCCCAGCGGCTCTGCCATTGCAAGGCTGCTCATTTTGCCGCTGATTTCGACCACCAGACCTCCGGAAAGCCAAGTGAGTATTCAGGATAGTTGTCCGGATGTGCAATTCTGTTGGAATAGGCGATTTGCACTGTCGAGGAATAAAATAGCGGAACCACGTAGTGATGGGCCAAAAGCACGCGATCGAGCGCCCGGGCCGTTGCATTTTTTTCCTCGCGACTGTTCGCTTGAACAACCTTTGCAATCAGTGCATCCACTCCCGGATCCGCAATGCCTGCGTAGTTTTGCGTCCCCTGGACGTCGGCTGCCTTGGAACCCCAAAAGATATTTTGTTCGTTCCCGGGATTGATGCTCTGGGACCAGATCCCGTAAATCATATCGTAGTCGAAGCTGCGGATACGGCTTGTATATTGCGCAGTATCGACCGTTCGAAGTCGCGCGTTGATGCCGATCTTTTTGAGATTATTGGCGAATGGCTGGACAGTCCGCTCGTAAGACTGGTTCTGGAGCAAAATTTCAAAACTCAAAGGCTTTCCGGTTGCGACGTTGACCATATTGTTGCCCTTGAGCTCCCATCCCGCTTCCTTGAAGAGGGCGATGGCCCTGCGGAAATTGTCTCGCATTTTCTGCGGGTCGCCGCCAACAGGATTGGTATAGGGCGTGGTGAAGACCTCCGGCGGAACCTTGTCTTTCACATCGTTCAGGATTTCGAGTTCCCGTCCTTTCGGCAGGCCGGATGAAGCAAGTTCGGTGCCCCAGAAATAACTGTCGATCCGCTGGAACGCGTTATACGCGAGACTGCGGTTGAGATCCTCGAAATCGAAAGCATAGTTTAACGCCTCGCGGACCTTCTCATTCTTGAATTGGTCACGCCGCAGATTCGGAACGAATGCCTGCATGATGCCCCGGCTGCGCAGCGGGTTTGCCACCTGTTCTCGTATTATGCGTCCATCCTTTATCGCCGGAAAGTCGTAGGCGGTGGCCCATTTGCTGGCCGATTGTTCCTGGCGAAAATCGGTGCCTCCTGCTCGAAACGCCTCAAACTTGACCTGGCTATCGCCGTAATAGGTGTAGGCAATCGCTCCGAAATTGTTTTCACCGACGTTGACCGGGAGAGACTTGCCCCAATAATCGTCGCGCAGCTCATAGCGTATCGTTGCGCCCGGTGCGAAAGCGGCGATCTTGTAGGGCCCGGACCCCATCACTGGCTCAAGCGTCGTGCGCGAAATGTCACGCGGCTTGCCGTCCGACCCATTGGCCTCCCACCAATGTTTTGGCACGATCAAAAACTGACCCAGCATCCACGGGAGCTCGCGATTGCCCTTTTCGTCGAAGGAAAAAGTGACGTCACGGTCACCGGTTTTTTCCACCTTGGTGACGTGGGCGTAGTAGCTCTTGTGCATTGGATCCAGCTCCTTCGCCTTGTCGAAGCTGAAGACGACGTCCTCTGGCGTGACCGGCGTCCCATCCGCCCACTTGGCTTCGGCGCGGAGCCTGAACGTGGCGCTGGAAATATCGTCGGGGTAGGCTACCCCTTCGGCCAGCAGGCCATAGGCGGAGCCGGTCTCATCATCGGAGGATTTCAAAAGCGTATCGAAGACAAGCGAGAGGCCTTCGGCTGTCTCGCCCTTCTTCAGCACCGGGCTGAACGTATCGAAGGTGCCGTCTGCCGAAAGCTTCAGATCCCCGCCCTTCGGCGCGACTGGATTGACATAGTCGAAATGCTTGAAGCCCGGCGCGTATTTTAGATCACCAAGAATAGCCGTACCGATGCGGAACTGCGCTTCATCAGCCCTTGAGATGGTGGGTAATGCCACAATCGCCATCAGACAAACGACCAGACCCGACTTCGACCACGACAACGCCATTCAGATACCTCGATGATTTCACCTGTCACAAGGATAAGCCAAAACAGGGCGAAATATAGGGGCGGTCGAATTTCGGTTGTCGGTCGCTGGCAGGCTTAGGCGAAACGGGGAGTGGACGCCGACCAAAAGACCGGAAGCGTCGGCGGGCATGCCGCCAGAGATCATGCCAGGTGCCAACACATCCAGCCTCGGTGCCGATGCAAATAGCCGCTTGCCGCCGACCGACTAACCGTCGATAAGGTCTCATGGGACGTGCGTTAGAGCGACTTTCCATGGGCTTCAGCTTCGTATAGGAAGGCTGCAAATCGATTAAACCGGGCGGGAGGGATGCCGTGGCAGAAGTTAAGCGCATCGCACTGATCGCGCATGACGAAAAGAAGAACGCCATGGCGGATTTCGCCAAGCGCTCGGAATTCATGCTGGCGAAATGGCAGATCTTCGCCACCGGCACGACCGGCGCCCGCGTGCTGGCGGCCTGTCCCGACCTGGACGTCGTCCGCCTGAAAAGCGGTCCGCTCGGCGGGGACCAGCAGATCGGCGCGATGATTGCCACCGGCGAGGTCGATGCCCTGATTTTCTTCGTCGACCCGTTGACGCCGATGCCACATGATGTCGATGTGAAGGCCCTGATGCGCCTTGCCATCGTCTATGACATTCCGATGGCGCTGAACGAAGCCACGGCCGAACGACTGATCGCCACCCTTTGACCCATCCGCCTGTTGGCGACCGACCACGGATAAGGCCCCATGCCTAAGCTCAACAATAGCGACGCTCCCCTGCCCTTTCCCGTTTTGATGGGCGATATCGGTGGCACCAATGCTCGCTTCTCCATTCAGTCGGATGCTCATGCCGCGCCCAAACCCTTTCCGAGCATGCATGCCGCCGACTATGCGACCATCGACGACGCGATCCGCGAAGGGGTACTCTCCAAGACCGCGATAAAGCCACGTTCGGCGATCCTGGCCGTCGCCGGCCCGATCAATGGGGACGAGATCCCGCTGACGAATTCGGACTGGGTGGTGCGTCCGAACACGATGATCACCGATCTCGGCATGGAAGACGTCCTGATCATCAACGATTTCGAAGCCCAGGCGCTGGCGATCGCCAACCTCTCCGGCGACGGGCGCGAACTTATCGGTTCTGCCCAGGACGGGCTGCTTGCATCGCGCGCCGTGCTCGGGCCCGGCACCGGGCTCGGCGTCGCCGGCCTTATTCACGCCCAGCATTCCTGGATCCCGGCGCCCGGCGAAGGTGGGCATATCGACATCGGTCCGCGCAGCAAGCGCGACCTGCAGATATGGCCGCATCTGGAGGCCATCGAAGGCCGCATTTCAGCGGAGCAGATCATCTGCGGGCGCGGCCTTCAGAATCTCTATCAGGCACTTTGCCAGGTCGAGGGGGTCGAGCCGACACTGAAGGAGCCGGCCGACATCACCAATCATGGCCTTGCCGCAACCGACCCTATCGCTGAGGAGACGCTGACGCTTTTCGTCACCTATCTCGGCCGACTGGCTGGCGACATCGCCTTGCTGTTCATGGCGCGTGGCGGCGTTTATCTTTCCGGCGGCATTTCGCAGAAGATCATCCCGGCCCTGAAGAAGCCCGAATTCCGGGCCGCCTTCGAGGACAAGGCGCCGCATAGCGCTATGATGCGGTCGATCCCGACCTATGTCGTGACCCATCCGCTGGCAGCGCTGGAAGGACTTTCGGCCTACGCCCGCATGCCGCAGAAATTCGGCCTGGCAACGGAAGGCCGCCGCTGGCGCCGCTGAGCGCGCTAGCCAAAGCCTGACGAACGCTTTATAGAACCGCGCAAGCCCGTGTACCCGCCGCTCGCTCGGTTCAGACAGGAAGTCGATTTTTGAAATCGCCCGAGACCAAAAAGATTATCGTCAATGCGGAGACCGTCACCGGCGTTCTTAAGCGGGTCATCGCAGAGAACGGCCGAGAGCACATCAGGGGCTACGCGATTGCGATTGCCTGCCTGATCCTGGTGGCGGCCTCGACCGGCTTCATCGCATTCATCATGCGGACCATCATCGACCAAGCATTCGTCAATCGGAACGGCGATGTCGTCTGGCTGATCTGTGTCGGTATCTTCGCAGCTTTCCTGATCCGTGGTTTCGCCGGTTATTTCCAGTCGGTCATCCTCAGCAAGATCGGCAACAACATCATCGCGGGCTACCAACGCCGCATCTATGCCCATCTGATGACCCTCTCGGTCGGCTTCTTCAATGAAGCGCGGTCTGCGAAGATCGCCGCCCAGGTCAGCCAGAACGTCTCGGGCATCCGCGATGTCATGAACCTGACGATCACCTCGACGGCGCGCGATCTCTTGATGTTCCTGGCACTGCTCGGCAACATGGTCTACCAGGATCCGATCCTCAGCCTTGCCGTCTTCATCATGGCACCGCCGCTGCTCTACGCGCTGCGCTATGTGTCCAAGCGGCTGCGCTCGGCAACGCGCGAGGCCGTCAATCTCAACAGCCACGTTCTCGGCGCGATGCAGGAGACGATCCAAGGGATCGCCATCGTCAAGGCCTTCACCATGGAAGGGCAGCTGGAACGCAAGATCCAGAAGCTGATCACCACGGCCGAGCATCGGCAAAACCGCATTGCCCGGTTGTCGGAGCGCAACGGACCGCTGACCGAAACATTTGCCGGTATCGCCGTCGGTAGCATCTTTGCCTATGCCGCCTACCGCGCGATCTATTTCAACGTGCCGCCGGGCGCCTTCTTCTCCTTCGTGATCTCGCTGCTCATGGCCTACGACCCGGCCCGTCGCCTTGCCAAGCTGCAGGTGCAGATGGAACGGGCTGTCGTCAACGCCAGCATGATCTACGAGCTTCTCGACATGGAGACCCGCCAGCGCGATCTACCTGACGCCAAGGAACTTGTCGTTACGCAGGCGCGCATCGAGTTTCGCGATGTGACCTTCGCCTATGCCAGCGGCGAAGCGGTGCTCGACAAGGTGAGCTTCGTCGCCGAAGGCGGCAAGACCACTGCCTTGGTCGGTCCATCCGGTGCGGGAAAGTCCACGGTCATCAACCTTATTCCGCGATTCTACGATCCGGCTGCCGGACAGATCCTGATCGACGGCCAGGATATCAGCCACATCACCAAGCAGTCGTTGCGCCAACACCTCGCCTATGTCTCGCAACAGCCTTACCTCTTCGAAGGCACCATCCGCGACAACATCCGCTACGGCCGTCCGGAAGCGACGGACCTCGAAGTCGAGGAGGCGGCGCGTCTTGCCTATGCCCACGATTTCATCATGGCGCAGCCGGAGGGTTATGACACGCCGGTCGGCGAAAACGGCGTGACCCTGTCGGGCGGCCAGCGGCAACGCGTCTCGATCGCCCGCGCATTGGTCCGCAATGCCCCGATCCTGTTGCTCGACGAGGCAACTTCGGCGCTCGACACCGAATCCGAGGCGGCCGTCCAGAAGGCTCTCGATGAAGCCATGAGCGGCCGAACGGTTGTCGTCATCGCCCATCGGCTGTCGACCGTTGTGCGCGCCGAGAAGATCGTCGTCATGCAGCAGGGCCGCGTCGTCGAGGAAGGCAACCACGAGACGCTAGCCAAATCGCCGGAGGGGCTCTACGCTCGCCTCAATAATCTCCAGGCGCCTGTACTGAAAACGCGGACGCGAAAAACCCAAGGCAAGTCTATCCGATGAACGAAAAGGCGATGAAGCTCGTCGTGGTGGGCGCGTCCGGCCGGATGGGCCAGGCGCTGATCCGCATCATTCATGCCACCGAGGGCGCAACGCTGCACGCGGCCGTCGGTCGCGAAGGCTCGCCTTTCCTCGGCAAGGACGCCGGCGAGATTGCGGGGCTCGGTCCGATCGGGATCGCTCTCAGCGACGATCCGCTGACTGCATTCCTGCATGCGGACGGTGTCATCGATTTCACCAAGCCGGAAACATCCGTGGTCTTCGCAGGCCTCGCGGCCCAGGCGCGGATCGTCCACGTCATCGGCACCACCGGCTGCTCGTCTGAGGACGAGGCCAGGTTCGAAGCCGCCTCCCGCCACGCGCGGATCGTCAAATCCGGCAATATGAGCCTCGGCGTCAACCTGTTGAGCGTGCTTGTCGAGCAGGCTGCAAGGGCCTTGCCGGCCAATGACTGGGATATCGAGGTGCTCGAGATGCACCACAAGCACAAGGTCGACGCACCCTCTGGCACGGCGCTGCTGCTTGGTGCCGCCGCTGCCAAGGGGCGCGGCATCGACCTTTCGGACCATTCGGTCCGGGTACGCGACGGCCATACCGGTGCAAGGGCAAGTGGCAGCATCGGCTTTGCGACGCTGCGCGGCGGTTCTGTCGTGGGCGACCATTCGGTTATCATTGCCGGTGAAGGCGAAAATATCACCCTCTCGCATTCCGCCGGCGACCGCTCCATCTTTGCGCGCGGCGCCGTCCAGGCGGCGCTCTGGGCGCGTGACCGGAAACCCGGCTACTATTCCATGCTCGACGTGCTTGGGCTAACTTCACACTGAGACTGTTACGGAGGAATATTTACATGAGCGGTACCCTCGTCCTCGTTCGCCATGGTCAGAGCGACTGGAACCTGAAGAACCTTTTCACCGGCTGGAAAGACCCTGACCTCACCGAACTCGGCGTTCAGGAAGCGACGACCGGCGGCCAGGCGCTTGCCCAGCACGGTATCGTCTTCGACGTCGCCTTCACCTCGGCTCTCACCCGCGCCCAGCACACGTTGAAGCTCATTCTTGACAAGGTCGGCCAGCCGAACCTGGAAACGATCCGCGACCAGGCCTTGAACGAGCGCGACTATGGCGATCTCTCAGGGCTCAACAAGGACGATGCACGCGCCAAGTGGGGCGAAGAGCAGGTGCATATCTGGCGCCGCTCCTACGACATTCCGCCACCCGGCGGCGAAAGCCTGCGCGACACCGGCGCTCGCGTCTGGCCTTACTACCTGACCGAGATCCTGCCACGCGTGCTGGCCGGGCAGAATGTGCTGGTCGCGGCCCATGGCAACTCGCTGCGCTCGTTGGTCATGGTGCTCGATCGCCTGAGCAAAGAGCAGATACTGGAACTCAACCTCGCGACCGGCGTTCCGATGGTCTACAAGCTGAAGGCGGACTCGACCGTGGCTTCGAAGGAAGTCCTCGGCGACATGTCTGCCGCGCACTGAGCAGTCAGCGGGGGGCCGGCGCGTCGAGCGCCCGGCCTCCCATTCCCGCCCCCTTGATCCCTATTCATTTTCGACAGTGAACTGGACGCGATCTGCCGCAAAGCGGGTTGTGGAATATTGGACCGGGATCCCATCAAGATCCGTGTTGAGGGCGCGCGTCACCAAGACGATTGCGCCAGGCGACAGTTCGAGCTCGGCGATGTCAGCAGTTTCCGCATGCATCGCGGTGATTTCGGTGATGGCGCGGATATAGTCGGACAGTCCCATCTCCGAGAATGACCGCGTGATCGAGCCGGTCTTGCGATAAGCGTCGCCCATGCCGGCAAAGCGATCCGCGGGAAACCAGCTGGTGGCGCGCGATATCGGCCTCTGGTCCGCTATCCCGATCGTTTCGAGGCGAACAACAGCGGCCTCCGGCGCAATCTTCAATCGGCCAGCCACATCGGCACTTGCCGTCTCCTCAGCCACGCCGAGAAGGCGGCTCCGGGCCTCACGTGCCTGATTTCCTATCCCTTGCGAAAACCGCGTCCGCTTGGAAATCGGAAAGTTCAGCTTTTCCCTGCGTTCGATCATCGTGCCGCGGCCTTGCACCGCCCGAACCACACCTTCCTGCGCCAGGGCCGCCAAGGCGCTCCTCACCGTATGGCGGTTGACGCCAAACTGCAGTGCCAACACCGTTTCCGGCGGCACCATGCCGGCCGCGTCAAAATCACCGTTGTTGATCGATGCCCGAATGCGATCGGCGATCTGCCGCCATAGGGCGACGCCCGTCTGTCGCTGGACCTGTTTCTGTACGGCCATTCTCGTTCCCCGTCACACGCATGTCATACCGCGCCCTTAAAGCTGACGTTAGCTTGTATGGTTGTCTATATCAATAGACATTTGGAGACGAAAGATGAATTCGGCGCAAAGACATGAGGCGGCCGCCCGGGAAATCCGCACCCGCAAGCGCGTCACGGACCTGCTGGCAAGAGCCGAGCGAGAGGAACTTGCCGCCGTCTGGGAAACGCTGTCGGAACGGCCGGTTGCCATTTCCGTGCGCGGGCCTGAAACCGGACTGGTGATGGTTCGCGGCCGGATTGGTGGCGGCGGCGCGATGTTCAATCTCGGCGAAGTCACCGTCACGCGCGCAACTATCCGCCTTGCGTCGGGCATCATCGGCCACGCGCAGGCACTTGGCACGGACAAGGACCGGGCTCGGCTAGCGGCGATCTTCGACGCTCTCTGGCAGGAACCAGCCACCCAAGATTTTGTCGAGCAAGCGATCCTTTCGCCTATCGCCGAGCGAATAGAATCGGCCGATCAGCAGAAAGCAAAAGAAACGGCCGCCACCCGCGTCGATTTCTTCACCATGGTGCGCGGAGAAGACAAATGAGCGTCAGTGCGGACACTTTCGTCGGCGGCTTTACCGATCCCGTCTTCCACAGCCAGACTGTCTTCAAGGCCATCATGGACGGCATGGCGCGACCGGGGACGATCCAGACGGTCGGAACCGATATTGCGCCGCCGGCACCGCTCGGCATCGCCGCCGGCGCCATCGCGCTGACGCTCTGCGATCACGAGACGTCGCTGTGGCTGTCACCTGCGCTCGCCGCATCCGCCCTGCCCGAGTGGCTGGCCTTCAATACAGGCGCGCCGATGGCGGAGAAGATCGAGGCACGTTTCGTGTTTCTGGAAAGCGGCGGCATGCTGTCTTCGCTCAGCCAGTTCGCCGTCGGAACGCAGGAATATCCCGACCGCTCGGCAACGATCGTGCTCGAAGTCAGCGAGCTTGACGGCGGCGAGGAACTTGCTCTTACAGGCCCCGGCATCAAGGGAACCGCGACGATTGCGCCGGTCGGCCTGCCTGGGAGCTTCCTGCGGATCTGGAACGACAATCGCGCCGTCTTTCCGCGCGGTGCCGACATCATCCTGACCTCGGGCAAGCGTTTCGTCTGCCTGCCGCGCACCACCAAAATCACCGCAACGGAGCTCTGACCGATGTATGTTGCTGTCAAGGGTGGCGAAGCCGCCATCGCCAATGCCCACCGGCTGCTTGCCGACCGTCGCCGCGGCGACCGGTCGCTGCCGGCTATCGGCATCGACCAGATCGTCGCACAGCTGTCGCTTGCGGTCGACCGGGTAATGGCCGAAGCCTCCCTCTACGACCGGACCTTGGCGGCACTCGCCGTCCGCCAGTCGCGCGGCGACATGATCGAGGCGATCTTCATCCTGCGCGCCTACCGCACGACGCTGCCGCGCTTCTGCTATTCGCAGCCGATCGACACTGCCGCCATGAAAATCGAGCGGCGCATCTCGGCGACCTACAAGGACCTGCCCGGCGGGCAGCTGCTCGGCCCCACCTTCGACTATACCCACCGCCTGCTCGACCCGTCGCTGCTGACGGATGAACCGGTCGAGGAAGGCGTGCTGCGCGAAGCCGAAGAGGGCCGCGTCATGCGCGTGTCGGAAATTCTCGCCGAGGAAGGACTGATCGAAGCCGATGGCGACATGCCGGAAGATCACGAAACGGGGGACTTGACGCGCGAGCCGATGGAATTCCCGATGACCCGCGACCTGCGGCTACAGGCATTGGCGCGCGGGGACGAAGGCTTCCTACTGGCGCTCGGTTACTCGACACAACGCGGCTATGGCCGCAACCATCCCTTCACCGGCGAGATCCGCATCGGCGAGGTCGAAGTCGAGATCGAAGTTCCCGAGCTTGGCTTCGCCGTCTCGCTCGGCACTATCCAAGTCACCGAATGCCAGATGGTCAACCAGTTCAAGGGTTCCGCCAAGGCACCGCCGCAGTTTACACGCGGCTATGGTCTTGTTTTCGGCCAGAGCGAGCGCAAGGCCATGGCGATGTCGCTGGTCGACCGGGCTCTACGCGCAGAGGAACTGGGCGAGGACATCACCGCGCCTGCACAGGACGAAGAATTCGTCATCTCCCATTCCGACAACGTCCAGTCGACCGGCTTCGTCGAACATCTGAAACTACCGCATTATGTCGACTTCCAGGCGGAGCTCGATCTGGTGCGCCGGATGCGCAGCGACTTCGATACAGCGCGCAAGGCTGGCCATGAACCTTTGCAGGAGGCCGCCGAATGACCGAACTTGCCGCCTACAATTTCGCCTATCTCGACGAACAGACCAAGCGGATGATCCGCCGCGCCATCCTCAAGGCGATCGCCATTCCCGGCTACCAGGTTCCTTTCGCTTCGCGCGAAATGCCGATGCCCTACGGCTGGGGTACCGGCGGCGTCCAGGTGACGGCATCGATCATCGGCCCTGACGACGTGCTGAAGGTGATCGACCAGGGCGCCGACGACACCACCAATGCGGTGTCGATCCGCGCCTTCTTCCAGAAGGTCGCGAATGTTGCGGTCACCACCCATACGGGCGAGGCGACAATCATCCAGACACGCCATCGCATTCCCGAGGAAAAGCTCGGACCCAATCACGTGCTGGTCTACCAGGTTCCGCAGCCGGAGCCGCTGCGGTTCCTGGAGCCGCGCGAGACCGAAACGCGCAAGATGCATGCGCTCGAAGAATACGGCCTGATGCACGTCAAGCTCTACGAGGACATTGCCCGCAACGGTCGGATCGCCACCACCTACGCCTATCCGGTCAAGGTCCAGGGTCGCTACGTCATGGACCCGTCGCCGACGCCGAAGTTCGATAATCCGAAGATGCATCAGTCGGAAGCGCTGCAGCTTTTCGGCGCCGGGCGCGAGAAGCGGATCTATGCCGTTCCACCCTACACCGACGTCGTCAGCCTCGATTTCGAGGATCACCCCTTCGAAATCCAGAGCTTCGACAAACCCTGCGCGCTCTGCGCAGCAGAGAACGTCTATCTCGACGAGGTCATCCTCGACGACAAGGGCGGACGGATGTTCGTCTGCTCCGATACGGATCACTGCGAAGATCGCCGGGCCCATGGCCATGTCGGCGAGCTGCTGGCGCCCAACACGGAGGCTGCGGAATGAGCGCCTCAGAGGCCCCTCTTCCCTGTGCTCGTCACAGGGATCCAGCCACGGCGCGTCCGCGCCGTGAGAGGACCAACCTAGACTCATCGAAATGTCTCTCTCGCCCAAGGACTTGGGCGCACTGGATCCCTGTGACAAGCACAGGGATGAGGGGGGATATTTCTGCGCTCACGCATGCTTACCCGGCACATAGAATCAAAGACGCGGAGGCAAAGCCATGACCGAGACGCCACTCCTCAGGGTCAAGGACATCTCGAAGTTCTACGGCAAGCGCATCGGCTGCCGCAATGTCTCCTTCGACCTCTGGCCGGGCGAAGTGCTCGCCATCGTCGGGGAATCCGGCTCCGGCAAGACGACGCTGCTCAACTGCCTGTCGACCCGACTGATGCCGACCACCGGCAGCATCGAATACCATATGCGCGACGGGCAATATCGCGAGCTCTTCCACATGAACGAGGCCGAGCGACGCTTCCTGATGCGCACCGACTGGGGCTTCGTCCACCAGAACCCGGCTGATGGCCTGCGCATGACGGTATCCGCCGGCGCCAATGTCGGCGAGCGGCTGATGGCTGTCGGCGATCGTCACTACGGCAATATCCGCGCCACGGCCATCGACTGGCTCGGCCGCGTCGAGATCAACGCCGACCGTATCGACGACCAGCCGCGCGCCTTCTCCGGCGGCATGCGGCAGCGCCTGCAGATTGCCCGCAACCTGGTGACCTCGCCGCGCCTCGTGTTCATGGACGAGCCCACCGGTGGCCTTGATGTTTCCGTGCAGGCCCGCCTGCTCGATCTCGTTCGCGGTCTCGTTCAGGATCTCGGTCTGTCGGCCATCGTCGTAACCCATGACCTTGCCGTCGCCCGGCTGCTGTCGCACCGGATGATGGTGATGAAGGATGGCAATGTCATCGAGCATGGCCTGACCGACCGGGTGCTCGATGATCCACACGAGCCCTATACCCAGCTGCTCGTCTCCTCGATCCTGCAAGTCTAAGGAACAACGCCATGGCAACGCCTCTCGTCGTCTCGGAAGTTTTCAAGAGCTTCGTCATGCATCTGCGCGATGGCATCCGCCTGCCGGTCGTCGCCGATGTTTCCTTTTCCGTGGCATCGGGCGAATGCGTCGTTCTCGGCGGCCCCTCGGGGATCGGCAAGAGCTCCCTTTTGAAGATGACCTACGGCAACTACGCGGTCGATGGCGGGCAGATTCTCGTCGTGCACAAGGATAGCATCGTTGATCTGGCGACGGCCGATCCGCGCACGGTCATCGATGTCCGTCGTCACACGATGGGCTATGTCAGCCAGTTCCTGCGCACTGTTCCGCGTGTTTCCGCCATCGATGTCGTCGCCGAGCCGCTGACGGCGCGCGGCGAGAGCGCCACCGTTGCCCGGGAGCGGGCAGCAGAACTGCTGTCGCGGCTCAACCTGCCTAAGGAACTCTGGCAATTGCCGCCGGCGACCTTTTCCGGTGGCGAGCAGCAGCGCGTCAACATCGCGCGCGGCTTCATCACCGACCACGCTATCCTGCTGCTCGATGAACCGACCGCCTCGCTCGACGCCCGCAACCGCGCTGTTGTCGTCGAACTGATCGAGGCAAAGAAGAAGGCCGGGGTCGCCCTGCTCGGGATCTTTCACGACGATGAAGTGCGGGAAGCTGTCGCCGACCGGATACTCGACGTCAGCGCCTTTTCTCCGCGAAAGGCATTGGCTGCCGCCGACGCCTGATCCTCGACACCAGCCTCAACTTTGTGCGAGCCGCCTCGACGGTGGAAGCGCAGCGATGCCTGAAAGGTCCATGAGATGAGCAGAAAAATCAGCGAGCAGCCTTACATCGATCCAAGCGCCAGGGTCAGCAATTCGGTGCTCGGGCGCTATACCGAGGTGTCGGAGCGCACAAGGCTCGATGAGGTCGAGATGGGGGATTATTCCTATATCATGCAGGACGGTGCGGCCTGGTGCGCCACGATCGGCAAGTTCGTCAATATCGCTGCTGCCGTTCGCATCAATGCCACCAACCATCCCACATGGCGCGCGACGCTGCACCACTTCACCTATCGGGCCACAGACTACTGGCCGGACGCGGACATGGAGACCGATTTCTTCGCCTGGCGTCGCGAGAATCGCGTCGTCATCGGCAACGACGTCTGGATCGGCCATGGGGCAACCATCTTGCCGGGTGTCACCGTCGGCAACGGCGCCGTCATCGGCGCGGGTGCCGTGGTTTCCAAGGATGTCGCGCCCTATGCAATCGTCGGCGGCGTGCCGGCAAAGCTCATCCGCGAACGTTTCCCGAAGGCTGTCGGAGAGCGCATGGATGCCCTCTCTTGGTGGGACTGGGACCATGATCGGCTTCGCACCGCGCTTGCCGATTTTCGTGCCCTCTCGGCAGACGACTTTCTCAGCCGATACGGTGGTTGAGAAGGCCTCCGGGACCGGAGTGTGACAGCAGTTACACAAATCTGACATCGCAAGTTCATTAACCGGCAGTAGAAATTTCACCATACAGGCGCGCTCGGAGGCGCCTTTTTTTGAAAGCGTCACACATGACGTGTCGCCGCGAAAGAGAGACCTGATGTTCGAGCTAAAGGATGTAACCCGCAAATTCGGAAACAAGCTCGCTGTCGATTCCGTGACGCTGGACATCCCGCAGGGCCAGATGGTCGGCGTCATCGGCCGCTCGGGCGCCGGCAAGTCGACACTGCTGCGCATGATCAACCATCTTGCGCTCCCCTCGTCCGGTTCCATCCATTTCGCCGGCGCCGAAGTGTCGGCCTTTCGCGGCAAGGCGCTGCGCAACTGGCAGCGCGACTGCGCCATGATCTTCCAGCAGTTCAATCTCGTGCCGCGCCTCGATGTGCTGACCAACGTCATGCTCGGGCGCCTCAACCACCGCTCGACGACGCTGAGCCTGCTCAACATCTTCACCCGCGAGGAGCGTATCGACGCGATCATGGCGCTCGAGCGCCTGGGCATCGAGCAGACCGCGATGCAGATGGCCGGCACCCTTTCCGGCGGACAGCAGCAGCGCGTCGCCATTGCCCGCGCCCTGATGCAGAAGCCGAAAATGCTGCTTGCCGACGAGCCGATCGCCTCGCTCGATCCGCTCAATGCCAAGATCGTGATGGATGCACTCCGCGACATCAACGAGCGCGACGGCATTACCGTCATCACCAACCTGCACACGCTGGATACGGCCCGCAACTATTGTGAGCGGATCATCGGCATGGCGGCCGGCCGCGTCGTCTTCGACGGCCCGCCCTCGTCCCTCACCGCCGATGCCGTCAATGCCATCTACGGCACCGATCGGGATGGCGCGGGCATCGACGAAACGATGACGTCGACCAGCATCAACACAGCCAATTTGCCCGCGCCGAGCGCGGCTCATGCATCTGCCGACGCTTCGCCGCTGGCACTGGCCGGTCTCTGAGGGAGAGACCGGGATCGAAGGCCCACGTCACGGGCACAGCCTTTCAGACCGAACATCCGGGGACACCGGTTAATCAGGAGACGAACCCATGTTGAAGAAGACACTTCTTGCAGCCACGGCGATCCTTTCGCTCGTCGGCCAGGCAGCCTCTGCCGCCGATCTCAAGGAATTCCGCGTCGGCATTCTCGGCGGCGAGAACGAAGCCGACCGCCTGCGCAACTACGCCTGCCTTGCCGATCACCTCAAGGAAACTTTCGGCTTCGAGAAGGTCTCGCTGTTCCCGGCTGCCGATTATGACGGCGTTATCCAGGGTCTGCTCGGTGGCACGCTCGATTTCGCCGAACTCGGCGCTTCCGGCTATGCCGCAACCTACATCAAGGACCCGAAGGCCGTTACCCCGATCCTGACGACGCAGCAGGCCGACGGTTCGACCGGCTATTATTCGATCGGTCTCGCGCTGAAGTCTTCCGGCATCAAGACCATCATGGACGCCAAGGGCAAGAAGCTCGGCTACGCCGACCCGGACTCCACCTCGGGCTACCTCGTTCCACTGACGCAGATCCCGAAGACCACGGGCGTTCCGAACGACAAGTTCTTCGGCTCGACCCAGTTCAACGGCGGCCACGAGAACAACCTGCTCGCAGCCTATGACGGCAAGGTCGACGTTGCTGTCGACGACTCCTCGGGCATCGGCAACTTCAAGGACGGCTACACCTCCGGCACCTTCCGCAAGGAAGTCAACAAGGGCGCCGTCGACCCGAACAAGCTGGTTGAAGTCTGGCGTTCGCCGCTGATCCCGAACGGCCCGCTAGTCGTTTCCAACAAGATCGATGCGGCCTGGCAGACAAAGCTTGCCGACTTCTTCACGCAGCTGCCTGCCAAGGACAAGAAGTGCTTCGACGCCATCGAAGGCGGCGACTTCAAGGGCTACGTTCCTGTCAAGGCCGAGTTCTACAACGCGATCGTCGAAGTCCGCAAAGCAGCCATCGGCGGCTGATCCGATATCATCGAGAGGCGGCCGGTCTGACCGGCCGCCTTTTTATTTGGCCTGACCATTCCCCTTTCGACGAGCAGCGCTTCATGACGATAGCCGACACCCACATGCAGACGCCGCCCACGGCGCAGGAGATCGGCGACAGCTGGGCGAAGCAGGTCGCGCGTCGTCGCGTCTACACGATCTTCGGCCTGCTCGTGCTCCTGGCGGCCCTCGTCTCGTCGATGCAATTTGCCAACGACAGCAATGCCGGCCATTTCTTCGAGCGCCTGCCGCATCTGTTCGATTTCGTCAGCTGGCTGGTGCCGAAAGACTGGAACGACGTCTGGCGCGCCCTGTTCGACATCGCGAGCCCGAACGACCCCGGCACGGGCGGCGAGGAATTCAATTTCCCACGCGGCCGGGTCTACGTCTGGGGAGATTTCTACGTTCCCGAATATTTCGAGCTGATGCTCATCACCATCAACGTCGCGCTGGTGTCGACCATCATCGGCTTCGTGTTTGCCCTGCCCCTGTCATTCATGGCGTCGCGCAACCTTACGCCGGCAAAGCCGGTGCGGATCGTCGTCAAGCGCGTCATGGAGGTGCTGCGCGCCTTTCCGGAAATCGTGATTGCCGGGCTGTTTGCCGCGATCATCTCGATCGGACCCGTCTCGGCCATCATCGCCGTCGGTCTTCATTCCATCGGCGCGCTCGGCAAGCTGTTCTACGAGACGATCGAAAATGCCGACATGAAAGCCGACGAGGGCATCCGCTCGGTTGGCGCCAGCTGGACCGAGCGCGTCCGTTTCGCAGCCCTGCCGCAGGTTCTGCCGAACTTCATGTCCTATGCCCTGCTCCGGGTGGAGATCAACGTGCGTGCCTCGACGATCATCGGTGCCGTCGGCGGCGGCGGTATCGGCGAAGAGCTGAAACTGTCGATCTCGCGTGGCTTCGGCGCGAAGACGATGGCTTTGATCCTGTTGCTCTTCATCACCATCCTGGCCGTCGACCAGTTCTCTGCCTGGCTGCGCAAGCGCCTCGTCGGCGAACACGCCTTCCTGCTGCACCACTGAGGTTCCCATGACGCTGACCGACGCAAGCCATGCGGCATCCATCGAAGAGCGCTTCCCGCAGGCCTTCAACCCACCCTTTCACAAACGCTTCGGCGGTCTTCTGGCTGTCATCGGGCTGCTTCTCTACGCCCTCTACGCTGTCTGGTTTTTTCAGCTGCCGAAAATCCTCGGCGAAGCCCATTGGGACCGGGTCGGCATCTTTCTCAGCCAGTGGGTCAGCTACGACGTCCAGCCTGAATTCCGCCTGACCGGCGATCAGGTGGCGCCGCACTATCCGCGCTTCTCGCCGCTCGGCGACGATCCGCATCCGGACTGGGTGAAGGCGCATACCGACGGCAGCACGACGGTGGAGCTCGATGGCGCGAGAAAGCTGATCGAAATCACCAAGACGGAGGTGACCGTCGTTGCCAACGGCGCGCGTGTCGCCGTGTCGCTGGTGAGCGGCCAGCCGAAGGTTGTCGGCCCCGTGCCCGCCTGGATGACCGTCTATGACGACAATGTTCTCGCCGACCTCGGCTTCGACGGCGATGTCAGCATCGACAACGACCGGGTGAAGATCCGCAAGCGCTTCCTCGGCTGGCCGAACTTCATCTTCGACACCAACTCGAAATTCTTCGAGAAGTCGCCGGGCGAGGTCGCGACCCTGCTCGTCAGCGGGCCGCCGTTGGTCAAGGGCCAGTCCAACTGGGCGCTCGCCTTCAACGATTTCTGGACCAACGGACAGTGGCAGCACGGCGACGTGCTGACAAAGCTGCTGCAGACGATCGTCATGGCGTTTCTGGGCACACTGCTCGGCGCCATCGTCTCCTTTCCGCTGGCGTTCCTTGCCGCGCGCAACATCACCTCGAGCCGCATCGTCAACCAGATCATCAAGCGCTTCTTCGACTTCCTGCGGTCGATGGATATGCTGATCTGGGCGCTGTTCTTCACCCGCGCCTTCGGTCCCGGACCGCTGGCCGGCAGTGCTGCAATCTTCTTCACCGAGACAGGCACGCTCGGCAAAATCTACGCCGAGGCGCTGGAGAACATCGACGACAAGCCGCGCGAGGGCATCCAGTCGACCGGCGCGTCGGAAATGCTGGTGCAACGCTACGGCGTGATGCCGCAGATCGTCCCCATCATCGTCAGCCAGACGCTTTACCAGTGGGAATCGAACGTCCGAGGCGCAACGATCATCGGCGCGGTCGGGGCCGGCGGTATCGGCCTCAAGCTCTGGGAGGCGATGCGGACCAACAAGAACTGGGAAAACGTCGCCTACATGGTGCTGCTGACGCTTGCCGTCGTGATGCTGTTCGACGCTGCGTCCAATGCCCTGCGGACACGGCTGATGGGAACGCGCAACGTGCAATAAAGGTCGCCCGGGCCGGGTTTGATCATCATTCTGTCATGGAAATCTTTTAGCGCAGGGCCATCTTGCAGCCGCTCGAGAAATCACGGCACTGTGCTCTCCCGCACGCATCCGAGGATGGCCACTTGCGCTACGCCCTTTATTTCACGCCACCGCACGACGATCCCCTCACCGTCCTGGCCAGCCGCTGGCTAGGCCGAGATGCCTTCAACGGCGGGAGCTCTGAGCTGCGCTCGATCGGTGATCTCGCTGCAGAAGATCTCCGTCATATCACCGAGGAGCCGCGGCGCTACGGATTTCATGCGACCCTGAAGGCACCGTTCGAGCTCGCCTCTTCGGTCAACGAGCGTGACCTGATGGAGGTCGCAACAGAATTTGCCGCCAGGACACCGGCTTTCTCGCTGCCGGAACTTGTGCTCGGCCAGCTCGGCCGCTTCTTCGCGCTGGTGCCGGGCGATCTCTATCCTCAGCTGCAGGCATTCTCCGCCGATGTCGTCCGCTCCTTCGAACCCTTCAGGGCGGCATTGTCAGAAGCTGACATCGCCCGCCGCAAGCCCGAACAGCTCGATGCGGAGCATCGCGCTAACTTGTTGCGATGGGGATATCCCTATGTCATGGAGCAGTTCCGTTTTCATATGACACTGACGGGGCAGGTTGAGCCAGAGCGACAGGCGTCCGTCGCCGCCGTTCTGCGCCAGACCTTTGCCGCCCATATCGGCCGCCCGCTTCTCATCTCTGGCCTTGCCGTTTTCGTCGAAGAGACCCGCGGCGCGCCTTTTACCGTTCGTTCCTGGCTGCCACTCGGCCACGCCCAAAGCTGAAAGACTCCCTGACATGCCTCAAGAAACCGTTCTTTCAAACGCCCGCATCATCCTCGAGGACCAGATCGTTTCCGGCTCCGTCGTCATCCGCGACGGGAAAATTGCCGAGATCTCCGAAGGCTCTTCTAAGGTCGGCGAGGATTTCGAGGGCGACTACCTGCTGCCCGGCCTGGTCGAGCTGCACACCGACCACCTGGAATCCCACTACTCGCCGCGCCCCGGCGTGCGCTGGAACAAAACGGCAGCTATTCAGGCCCATGACGCGCAGGTCGCCACCTCAGGCATCACCACCGTTTTCGATTGCCTGCGCATGGGTTCGGACGAGGACGGCGGCTTCGATCATGGCGAAATGCGCGAAATGGCCGATGCCATCGAAGCGGCCCAGCGGGATGATCGGCTGCGCGCCGACCACCTGATCCATCTGCGCTGTGAAGTATCCGCCGAGAACGTTCTCGAGCACTTCGCCGATTTCCAACGGGACGATGCCGTTCGGCTTGTGTCGCTGATGGACCATGCGCCGGGCCAGCGGCAGTTCCAGACGATGGACAAGTACATCTTCTACTACCAGAAGAAGCGCGGTCTTTCGGATGACGCCTTTGCCGTCTTCATCGCCAAGCGCCTGGAGGAGTCGGCCAAGTATTCGACGCCGCACCGCGATGCGATCACCAAGATCTGCCATGAGCGCGGCATCACGATTGCCAGCCATGACGATGCGACACTCGACCATGTCGACGAGGCGATTGCCTATGGTGTTCGGTTGGCTGAATTTCCAACCAGCGTCGAGGCCGCCAAGGCATCCCATGCTGCCGGCATGAGCGTGCTGATGGGGGCTCCGAACATCGTCCGCGGCATGTCCCATTCCGGCAACATCGCTGCCCGCGACCTGGCCGAGATGGGCGTTCTCGATGTGCTGTCGTCTGATTACGTGCCGCTGAGCCTGCTGCACGCGCCGTTCATTCTTTCCGACGAGATCGAAAGCATCTCACTGCCTAAAGCGATTGCCATGGTTACCGCAACGCCGGCGCGCACCGTCAGCCTCGACGACCGCGGCCGCATTGCTACCGGCCTCAGGGCCGACCTGGTGCGCGTCCGCCGAGACACCGGCGTTCCGGTGACACGCGCCGTCTGGCGGCAGGGGCGACGGGTCGCCTGATGGAGGAACTCGAGGCCCATCGCGAAGCGACCTCTGCCCCGCAGCAGAGCGGCAGGATGGTTGTGGTTGTCGGTCCGAGCGGCGCCGGCAAGGATACGCTGATCGGCAGGGCCGCGCAGTATTTCGAGGGACGCACGGATGTGCACTTCGCCCGGCGTGTCATCACCCGCGGCGCGGATGCCGGCGGTGAGGACCACATCAGCGTGTCGGAAGGCGGCTTTGAGGCGATGGACAGGGCTGGCAGCTTTGCCGTCTCATGGACCGCGCATGGCCTCAAATACGGGATTCCCGCCGCCGTCCTGCAGGAGCTCTCGCAGGGGAACATCGTCATCGCCAACGGCTCGCGTTCGGTGCTCGACCGCTTCCGGGCGGCCTTTCCGCGGTTGACGGTCATCAACGTGACGGCGCGTCCCGAGGTGCTCGCCGAGCGTCTTGAGGCGCGGGGCCGGGAGACGCGCGCCGACATCCTGAAGCGGCTGGAGCGCGGCTCGCTGATCGTTGACGGCGACTACGACGTCGTCACCATCGACAACAGCGGCACGGTGGATGAGGCGGCGCACCAGATGATCGACACGCTCGAGACTATCCTGCGCAATTGACGGGCGAGGGCAGGCCGCGAGCTTGGAGACAGGTTCATCAAGCGGGATATTCTACAAGCTGGCAGGCGATTCCGTCGTCTTGCCAGCCGTCAGTGCGCCTCGTCCCAGTTGTCGGCAGCCCGCGCGTCGACCTTGAGCGGAACGCTCATCTCGACGGCCGGCATCGCGGCATTTTCCATGACCGAGACGATGACCGGCTGGGTCCGCTCGACGTCGCCATCCTCGACTTCGAAGATCAGTTCGTCATGCACCTGCAGCAACATGCGGACGCGTTCCCCGAGGCCGGCCTTTGCCAAGGCCGGCTCGATCTGGATCATTGCCCGGCGAATGACGTCTGCAGCGGAGCCCTGGATCGGCGCGTTGATGGCGGCGCGCTCGTTGAAGGCCCGCATCGACGGGTTTGACGAGCGGATCTCGGGGTAGTGTATGCGACGGCCGAAGATGGTTTCGACATAGCCCTTGTCGCGGGCGTAGGCCTTCGTCGCCTCCATATAATCCTTGATGCCGGGGAAGCGCTCGAAGTAGCGCTTGATATATTCGCCCGCCTCGGAGCGCTCGATCGATAGCTGGTTGGCAAGGCCGAAGGCGGAAATGCCGTAGATGATGCCGAAGTTGATGGCCTTTGCACGACGCCGCACATCGGAGGGCATGCCCTCCACCGGCACGCCGAACATCTCGGATGCCGTCATCGCATGGATGTCTACGCCCTCGGAGAAGGCCTGGGTCAGTTGCGGGATATTGGCGACATGGGCAAGCACGCGCAGCTCGATCTGGCTATAGTCGGCGGACAGCAGCTTGTTGCCGGGTGTCGAGATGAAGGCGGTGCGGATCTTTCGACCCTCGGCAGTGCGCACCGGAATATTCTGCAGGTTCGGCTCGGATGACGACAACCGGCCGGTGGTGGTCGAAGCCAGCGAATAGGAGGTGTGGACACGCTTCGTCAGCGGATGGATATAACCCGGCAGCGCGTCCGTATAGGTCGATTTCAGCTTGGTCAGCTGGCGCCAGTCGACGATCTTGCGCGGCAGCGGCAGTCCTTCGGCAGCGAGGTCCTCCAGCACGCTTGCAGAGGTCGACCATTGACCGGTCTTGGTCTTGCCGCCACCGGCAAGGCCCATCTTGCCGAACAGGATGTCCCCCAGCTGCTTCGGCGAACCGATGTTGAAGCGCTCACCGGCCAGTTCGTAGATCTCGTCCTCGAAGGCGGCGGCCTTCTGGGCGAGCTCGCCGGAAAGGCGGGAGAGGATCTGGCGGTCGACGGTGATGCCGCGCTCCTCCATATGGGCCAGGACCGGCACCAGCGGCCGCTCCAGGCGCTCATAGACCGATGTCAGTTTCTGCGCTGCCAGGCGCGGCTTCAGCACCATCCACAGCCTGAGCGTCACATCCGCGTCTTCGGCGGCATAGGCGGTGGCCTTGTCGATGGCGACGCGGTCGAAGGTGACCAGCGACTTGCCGCTACCGGCGACATCCTTGAAGGCGATCGGTGTGTGGCCGAGCCAGCGCTCGGACAGAGTGTCCATGCCATGCGTCGTGGCGCCGGCATCGAGCACGTAGGACATCAGCATGGTATCGTCGAAACCCTTCGTGACGATGCCGTAGCGCTTCATCAGCAGGTAGTCGTATTTCAGGTTCTGCGCCACCTTGAGGACGGAGGAATCCTCCAGCAGTCCCTTCAGCAACGCGAGCGCGTCGTCCATCGGAATCTGGTCCGGCGCGAGTTTGACCCCATCGCTGAACAGATCCTCGCTGCCGGTCTTGTGGGCAAGAGGCACATAGCCGGCATGAATGGTCAGCCCCGTCGGGTCCGACGGATCGGCATAGGCGAGCGAGAAGCCGACCAAATCGGCCTGCATCACGTCGATCGACGTGGTCTCGGTGTCGAAGGCGACGAGCCCGGTTTCGCGGGCGGCAGCAATCCAGGTGGAAAGCGTCGCGACGTCGCGGATGGTCGCATAGGTCGACGCCTCGAACTTGGCGGTCGCAAACCGTTCCGCACGGCTTTTGGCAAGATCGGCGGCAGTCGCGCCACGGTGCGGCCCTTCGACTGGCAACGGATCAGTCGGAGACGGCGTGATGTCTTCCTCGGATCGCTCGCCTTCCGTGACGGAGGCAAGCGTATCCATGTCAGGCCCATGGGCCTCGGCGACAACTTCCACCGGAATATTGGCCGCAGCGATGGCCGAGGCATCGGCGCCGGTCGCATCGGCGACGCGGCGGGTCAGCGTGGTGAATTCCATGGCTTTCAGGAAGGCAATCAGCTTCGGCCCGTCCTGCGGCTCCAGCGTCAGCTGTTCGAGCGGAACCTCCAGCGGAACGTCGGTGCGCAACTCGACGAGCTGACGTGACAGCCGGGCAAGATCGGCGTTGGCGACGATGTTCTCGCGGCGCTTCTGCTGCTTGATCTCGCCGGCGCGCGCCAGCAGCGTCTCGAGATCGCCGAACTCCTCCAGCAGCTGGGCTGCCGTCTTCGGGCCGATGCCGGGAATGCCCGGCACGTTGTCGGTGGAATCGCCCGTCAGCGCCTGCAGGTCGATCATCTTTTCGGGCGCGACACCCCATTTTTCGATGACGTCGGGGATGCCGATCTGCTTGTCCTTCATCGCGTCGTACATGTGGACATTCGGCGTCACCAGCTGCATCAGGTCCTTGTCGGACGAGATGATGGTGACGTCGGCACCCGTTGCCTCGGCGAGCCGGGCATAGGTGGCGATGATGTCGTCGGCCTCGAAGCCCTCCGTCTCGATGCAAGGCAAGTTGAAGGCGCGGGTCGCCTCGCGGATCAGGCCGAACTGCGGAACGAGGTCCTCCGGAGGGGCGGAGCGGTTGGCCTTGTAGAGATGATAGAGATCGTTACGGAACGTCTTCGAAGAATAATCGAAGATGACAGCAAAATGGCTGGGCGTGACGCCGACATCGGTGTTGCGCGCATCGCGCAGCAACTTCCACAGCATATTGCAGAACCCGGACACGGCATTGACAGGCAATCCGTCCGATTTGCGATTAAGCGGCGGAATTGCGTGAAAGGCGCGGAAAATGAAGCCCGAGCCGTCGACCAGGAAGAGATGATCACCATTTTTCATGGCGAAATGGATACCCTGCGGCACCACCGACGTCCATACCAACTTCATCGGTTTCCGCACGCCGCGCGACCATCAGCGCCGCTAGAACCTTACCGATTTGTAACCGCCGCAAACTGCAGCTTTCCTTGAAAAGCCGCATTTGAAATCAAATATCCATCTCACCGGCGCTTAGAAACGTCGCGGGTCTGATCGACGGCATGTCCCCTGCCGCATCAGACTTGGACAAAGGCCTCACCCCCCTCTCTCCGGGCCTTTGTCCCTATTTTAGCCGCCATGGTTCCCCTCCAGGCCATGGCGGCTTTTTCAATTCGGCATGCGGCGGCCGATGTCCGCTTAGGCTTGATAGGCAGGCATTTTAGCCGTTGTTCCCGTGCCAAATCGGGCTTATGCACAAGCAATGGGATTCAGCCGAACGGACTCCGCAACCTACCTTGCCAGCCAGTTGGCCAAAGGTTTCAGTCGCTCGTTGCAGCAGCGAGCGGCGGGGCTTGGATTCTCGCCTGGCCAGTTTCCGATCCTCGTGGAATTGTGGGCCGAGGATGGTCTGACACAGAAGCAATTGCTGGAGCGCGTCGATATCGAACAGGCGACGATGGCCAACACTTTGTCGCGCATGGAAAGGGATGGCCTGGTAACACGCGTGCCCCATCCCTCCGATAAGCGGGCGCAGCTTGTTCATCTCACAGAAAAAGGCAAAGCCATGCAGGCCGGGGCCATAGAGGCCGCCATCGCAGCGGACCAGCAGCTTTTCAAAGGGTTCAGGGTGTTCGAGCGGGAACTGCTGCTGGAGTATATCCGCCGCATCCTGGAAAACGCCAAGCGCCTTTGAGAGCAGTCAAATTCCTGTTCGTTGGGTACCGGAGGAGGTGCGAATTCACCGTCTGTGGGCGATTGTTGCTCGAAAGGCTTTCGGCTTTGGTCTATCGTCCCACGCATAGTGCAAGAAGGACCTGCCATGACTGACCTCTCCCCCATTCTCGATCGCGCCGATGAAAACCTGCCTGTTAGCCTCGACAAGCTGTTCGAACTGCTGCGGATCAAGTCCATATCGACCGATCCCGCCTACAAGCCGGAATGCCGCAAGGCGGCGGAATGGTTGACGGCATACCTGATCTCCATCGGCTTCGAGGCTTCGGTCCGCGATACGCCCGGCCACCCGATGGTCGTCGCCCACCATGCCGGGGCCACGGCCGATGCGCCGCATCTGCTGTTCTACGGCCATTACGACGTTCAGCCCGTGGACCCGATCGAGCTTTGGGAGAACGATCCTTTCGCGCCTGCCATCAAGGATATCGGCAATGGCCGCAAGGTCATCACCGGACGCGGCACCTCCGACGACAAGGGCCAGCTGATGACCTTTGTGGAGGCATGCCGGGCCTACAAAGACATCGAAGGCACGCTCCCCTGCCGCATCACCATCCTGTTCGAGGGCGAGGAAGAATCGGGCTCGCCATCGCTGAAGCCTTTCCTCGAGGCCAATGCGGCCGAGCTGAAGGCGGACTATGCGCTCGTGTGCGACACCGGCATGTGGGATGCCGAGACGCCTGCCATCGCTGCCGGTCTGCGTGGTCTGGTCGGCGAAGAGATCGTGGTCACTGCTGCCGACCGTGACCTTCACTCCGGCATGTTCGGCGGTCTTGCGGCCAATCCGATTCATATCCTTGCGGACATCGTTGCCGGTCTGCATGATGCCACCGGCTCCGTAACGCTGCCCGGCTTCTACGATGGCGTCAGCGAAACGCCCGCCGACATCAAGGCGAGCTGGGAAAAGCTCGACGCTTCCGCCGAAAAGCTGCTTGGCGAAATCGGCCTTTCCATCCCATCGGGCGAAAGGGGCCGTTCGGCTCTCGAGCTGACCTGGGCGCGGCCTACGGCCGAAGTCAACGGCATCACCGGCGGTTATACCGGCGACGGCTTCAAGACCGTCATTGCCTCCAAGGCATCGGCCAAGATTTCCTTCCGGCTGGTCGGCGATCAAAATCCGGCTGCGATCCGCGACGCCTTCCGGGCCTACGTGAACTCGAAGGTCCCTGCCGATTGCTCCGTCGAATTCCACGGCCATGGCGGCTCGCCGGGAATCCAGCTCTCCTACGAATCTGCGCTTCTCAACAAGGCCAAGGCCGCGCTGTCAGACGAATGGCCGAAGCCCGCCGTCGTCATCGGTATGGGTGGCTCGATCCCGATCGTCGGCGACTTCCAGAAAATGCTCGGCATGGAATCGCTGCTGGTCGGCTTCGGCCTCAATGACGACCGTATCCATTCGCCGAACGAAAAATACGAACTGGCTTCCTACCACAAGGGTATCCGCTCCTGGGTTCGGATTCTGAAAGCGTTGGCTGCTTAAGGTAAGCTCTGCCCTCACGCCAAGCGCGACCCGCCGGACAGCTGAGCGGGTTGCATTGCAACATTGACCCATGCACAGTCAGCAGACTGTTCACTTTCGATTCGACAAGCAGGATTAACTGAATTATCGGTTGATTAAACGATTAATGAAGCTTTGACCCTGTATGGCACCCCACCGTTCCGGACCTAACCTCAGTCGCATTGCAGCATCACTTGGCGTTTCTGTGGCCAGTGTCTCCAATGCACTTTCCGGCAAGGGCCGCGTCTCCGCCGAATTGGGCGAGAGAATCAGGGCAACGGCCACGGCCCTTGGTTACGTGCCGAGCCAGGCCGGACGTGCGCTGCGGACGGGCCGGAGCTCGGTCCTGGGACTGGTTCTTCCCGACATTGCCAACCCTCTTTTTCCGCAAATTGCCCAGGCGATCGAATATGCCGCGTCGGTCGCCGGCTATGGAACATTGATCGCCGATTCGCGTGGCAGCATCGCACAGCAGACTGAAGCCATCGGCAGGCTCCTCGAACGCGGTGTCGATGGCATGGTCATCGTGCCCCGGCGCGGGACGCGGGTTGCTGACATCGGCTGCCCTGTCGCGGTAATCGATACGCCGTCAACGCCCGGAAATACCGTGTCTGCCGATCATTGGCATGCGGGCGCGCAGATTGCCCGGCATCTCATCGACCTCGGACACCGCAAGATCCTCGTGCTGGGCAACAACCCAGCTTCCAACGTGCAGAACGACCGGATCGGCGGAATCAAGTCGGCGCTTTCCAAAGATGCCAGGGCGGAAGTCCTGTGGGTCGAGACCATCGAGTCCCAGCACGGAGTTGGCTGCCTGCTCGGGCTCGCCGAAAAAGCAGGACAGGGCTTTACGGCCTTCGCAGCGGTTTCCGACCTGCCCGCCTTGCGGGCCCTCACCGAATTGCAACAGGCAGGCATCGGCGTGCCGGACAAGGTCAGCGTCACCGGCTTCGACGATCTCATCTGGTCATCGGTGGTAAGACCCGGTATCACCACGATGCGGATGGACATGAAGACCATCGCCGAGATCGCCATCAACGCGTTGGTGGAAACCATAGAACAGAACGTCCCGAAAGCAGTATTGGCAGACGATGTGCCACCCGCCCACCGCGTCGTCACCGCCTCGCTCTCGAGGGTGCCGATGCAGCTTATCGCGCGCCAGTCCTCCGGCCCTCCCGGGGAGGCGTGAGCAGGCGGACGGAGACACATGCGATGAAACTGCTTGCGACCGCGATCTGGCTTGCCTGCATCTTGCCGCTGACTGCGGAGGCAGCAAACAGGACGCTCACCATATCCGTCTATGCCTATGCGCAGGATGACTACAAGAGGCTGGTCTACGATCCGTTCGAAGCCAGATGCGGCTGCAAGCTGGTGGTGGAAACCGGCAACAGCGTCGAGCGGCTGGCGAGAATGGAGACAAACAAGGCCCATCCGGTCGTCGACATGGCCGTGGTCTCGATGGCGGATGCCCTGCGCGCGTCCCGGGACGGGCTGCTCGCCAAGATCGATCCCGCCAAGTTGCCCAATATCGAAAAACTCTACGACTTGGCCAAGGACCCGAACGGCGACGGGATGAGCGTCGGCTACACCTTTTACGCTACCTCCATCGTCTATCGGCCCGACAAGATGAAAATCGAATCCTGGGCGGATCTTCTGAAGCCCGAATATGTCGGACATATCGCCTTTCCAAATATCACCACTAACCAGGGACCGCCGGCACTGCAGATGCTGGGCCAGGCGATGGGGGAGACGGCGCCGAATCTGAAGGCGCCGATTGCGGCGATCGGCCAAAACAAGGACGACATTGTCACTTTTTACGAGAAATCTTCGCAGCTGGTGCAGCTGATGCAACAGGAAGAAATCTGGGCAGCGCCAATCGGCCGCTTTTCCTGGGGAGCCTTCACTAAACTCGACGTTCCAGTCGCCTGGGCGACGCCAAAAGAAGGCCAGACGGGCGGCATGAACGTCATGGTGCTGACCAAGGGTTCGCAGAACCAGGATCTGGCGCAGGAATTCATGAATTTCTGGATCTCGACCGACGTCCAGACGGCGCTGGCGCAGAAGCTGGTCGACAGTCCCGCCAACAAGGACGTCAAGGTCGCGCCCGACATCGCCAACAACCTGACCTATGGCGAGGCGACCGCCCGGAGCCTCAAACTCATTCCTTCGGCTGCCATACTTGATCAGCGCGATGGCTGGGTTAAAGAGTGGAACGAGGCGGTCGGCCAATAGACCGGCCTGCGTCGTGGATGTCTGAGTTCCAAGCCGAAGATACCGCGCGCATCGCTGGCCGCAGGAAGCAAATGCATGTTCCACAACAGGTCCGAGGCGCTCATACTGGCAATCCCGGCGGCCCTGTTTGCAGCGGTCGTGTTCCTGGTGCCGGTGGTCATGCTGCTCTCGGAAGGGTTTCACGGCCCCGCTGGGGACTGGTCGATCGGCGCCTACACGGCATTCTTTTCAGAAACCCTCAACCGCACCGTCTTCCTGCGCACCCTGCGGCTCGGTCTCGAGGTGACGGCGGCGGCCGTCGTGATCGGCTATGCTGCGGCCCTAGCCATCGTCCACCTGCCGTCCAAGGGCAAGGGGCGGATGATCGGTCTTGTCGTTCTTCCGCTGATGATCTCGCCTGTGGCGCGCACCTATGCCTGGATCGTCATTCTCGGACGGACCGGGTTTGTCAATAAAGCGCTGATGACGTTGCATCTCATCGACAGTCCGCTCCACCTGCTCTTCAGCGAAACGGCTGTCTTCCTCGGCCTCCTGCAGTTGTTCCTGCCGCTGATGATCCTGCCGCTGATCGGCGCGCTCGAGAATTTACCGAAGGACGCGGTGGCGGCGGCCAGAGTGCTCGGCGCCAATTGGCTGCAGGTTTTCTGGAAGATAGTGCTGCCGCTCACCCGCGAGGGCCTGGTGCTCGGCGGGGCGCTTGTCTTCACAGGCTCCCTCACCGCCTACATCACCCCCGCCATCCTGGGCGGCTCGAAAGTGTTGATGCTAGAGACGCTGCTTTACCAGAGGGTTGCCGTTTCCAACGACTTCGTTGCCGCCAGCGTCATTGCCTTCATTCTCATCGTCATGAGCTTCGGCGCCAATCTGGTTCTGAAACACCTTGCGACGGCGCGGAGCAGGATATGAACAGGCTGCTGTCGCCCGTCGTGCTTTCTCTCGTGCTGGTCTTCCTGATCGGCCCGTTCTTCGTCATCGTGGCGGCGTCGCTTTCGGCCGGCGAAACGCTGGCCTTCCCGCCGCACGGCCTGTCGTTACAGTGGATGGCGAAGGTCTTCACCATCGACAGCTTCCGCGCCAGCTTCGCGATCTCCTTGCTGCTTGCGGTGGGCGGAACAGCGCTCGCCCTGATGCTCGGGGTACCGGCGGCCTATGCCTTGTCGCGCTACCCGCTGCCCTTCAAGGAAGCCATCCGAGCGATCCTGTCGGCGCCGATCGTCGTCCCTGGCATCATCGTCGGGCTATCGATCCTGCGCTATCTCGTCGTTCCCTTCGGCTTCAGCATCACGCTGGCTCTGTTCTTCGCCCATACGGCGCTGGTGCTTCCCTACGCCGTGCGCGTCGTGTCGGCGAGCCTTGACAACCTGCGCTCGGATATCGAGGAAGCAGCGGTGCTTCTCGGCTCATCCCGGCTCGGCGCCTTTTTCAGGGTTGTGGTTCCCAACATTCGCGGCGGGCTTCTCGCGGCTTTCATCCTCGGTTTTGTCACCAGCTTCAATCAGGTTCCCGTGTCACTGTTTCTATCCGGACCGGGTATCCAGACGTTGCCGATCAATATGCTGGGATACATGGAAACGACCTACGACCCCTCGGTCGCAGCACTTTCGGCGTTGCTCGCCTTCCTTTCCGTCGGGATCGTTTTCCTGGCGGAACGCTTCCTAGGATTTTCCCGATATGTCTGACGCGTCCTACCTCGCGCTCGAAAAGCTGACGCTTGCCTATGGCAAGACCGTTGCCGTCGCGGATCTCGACCTCACGGTTGGACGCGGCGAGCTTGTTGCGCTGCTCGGACCGTCCGGATGCGGCAAGACGACGACGATGCGGGCGATCGCCGGGCTGCTGGCTCCGACCTCCGGCAGTATCGTCCTTGATGGCATCGATATCACCCGCGCTTCACCGAACAGACGTGCGATCGGGCTTGTCTTCCAGTCATACGCCCTGTTTCCGCATCTTTCCGTCTTTGACAACGTTGCCTTTGGTCTCAGATTAAAGGGCCTTCGGGGAAACGATCTCGATGCGCGCGTAAAAGCCGGCCTGGAATCCGTAGGACTTAGCGGTTTTTCCGATCGCAAGCCCGGCGCACTTTCCGGGGGGCAGCAGCAACGCGTCGCGATGGTGCGCTCGATGGTCATGGAACCGAAGGTGCTGCTGCTCGACGAGCCGCTCTCGAACCTCGATGCCCGGCTCAGACTCGACATGCGTGCGGAGCTTCAGCGGGTCCAGAGGGAAAGCGGCGTCACGATGATCTTCGTCACCCATGATCAGGTCGAGGCACTGGCGTTGGCCGACCGCATCGTCGTCATGCGGAACGGCCGCATCGAGCAGATCGGCCCGCCGGACGAGATCTACAATCGGCCGGTCTCGGCCTTCGTTGCGCGCTTTGTCGGCTTCGAGAATGTTTTCGAGACACACGGCAATAGGCTGATAACCCCGCATCAAGAGGTAACGCCGACAGAGGCGGTGCCCCGCGAAGCAGCAGGCCTTGCATGGCGGCCCAGAGCGGTGATCCTGGGTGCGGGACCGTTTCGAGGCACCGTGCGCAGCACGGCCTTCGGCGGCAACACACGCGACTATCTGCTGGATACCGCGCTCGGCCCCATCAAGGCGAAGGTCGATGCGGCAGTGGCCATCTACACGATCGGTTCCGAACTCGCATTCGATCTGCCCGTCGCGGCAGCTTCTGTCCTGAAGAGGTTTGAATAGGATCATGGGCGTCTGGATCGATACCGACATGGGCTTCGACGATATCGCTGCCATTCTCGTGGTCGCGCATTCGGGGCTGACGATCGATGGGGTCTCGCTTGTCATGGGCAACGCCCCGCTCGATCGCGTCCGTGCCAATGCTGCCAGTGCCGCTGCCGCGTTCAGCTGGGACTTTCCGATCCATAGCGGGCGCGCCATGCCGGTGCTTTGCCGGCTGGAAACGGCGCAGGTAATTCTCGGCGATAGCGGCATTCGCAGCATCGGCCGGATCTTGCCGGCAGCGCCGCCACTCGCGCACAGCGATGCCTTCGCCGCAATGTGCGCATGGCTGGAGACAGCCGAAGAGCCCCACCGCATCCTGGCGCTCGGACCACTGACCAACATAGCGGCCGTGACACTGGCCCGGCCCGATCTCGCTGCGAGGATAAGCGAGTTGACTTGGATGGGCGGCGGCGTCACGTCGGGCAACCATAACGCCTCCGCCGAATTCAACGCTTTCGCCGACCCGGAGGCGCTGGCCATCGTGCTTGCCCACGGATTGCCACTGCGCATGGTGGATCTGGACATCTGCCGAAAGGTCCGCGCCACGATGGAAGATGTTGAAAACGTGCGCTTGAACGATGGTCGGCATGCCGGCTTGCTGGCCGACCTTCTGGCCGGATATGTGGCGATCGGCCTCAGCCGGGGACGGTCCGGCATGGCACTCTACGATCCGACGGCCGCCGCTATCTTCGTCGCGCCTGACATCGCGGTATTCCAGCGCGCCGGCATCGACGTGGAACTGGAGGGGCGGTACACGAGGGGTCGAACCATCGTGGAAACGCGCCCATCCCATGCCGTCTTCAACGCGCATTATGCCGCCGAGATCGATGCCGACATGGCCCGTACGGCTATTCTTGGTGCCTTGTCAAAAGAAGCAAGCCGCTGACCAAGCCCGTCCGTTTCGCGTTACGCCCGGGCGAAGACGTGGGCACTACCTCTTACGCTCACCTCGACGGTGCTGCCGATCGTCGGCAGTCCGATGCCCGAGCATTTTACCGTCAATGTGGAGCCGCCGTTTCGCTCGGCCAGCCGCAACCTGACGGTGCATAGGGCGCCGCCGAATTCGATATCGTCGACCGTTCCGAAACAACGCTCACCGTCGTCCATGTCCGCAGCGGTGGAGAGCTGCAGCTGTTCCGGACGAAGCATGATGTCGACGGGACCGCTCTTTCCGGCGCTGTCCGTTGCAAGCCGACCGAGGACGCAGTCGGCAAAGCCGTTGTCGAGATGGGCCGGCAGCAAAAGCGCATCGCCGAGAAAGGTCGCCGTCTCGCGGTCGACGGGATGCAGGTAGAGCGTCTGCGGTGGGCCCGCCTGGACGAGCCTGCCGCTTCGCAGCACAGCCACCTGATCGGCGAAGGACAGCGCCTCTGCCTGATCATGGGTCACCAGGATGGCGGTTATCCCCGCCGTTTGCAGCACCCGTGCGACGGCCTTGCGCATGTTTTCGCGCAAGCCCGTATCGAGAGCGGAAAAGGGTTCGTCGAGCAGCATCAGCCGGGGCTTGCGCGCCAGCGCCCGGGCGAGCGCGACGCGTTGCTGCTGGCCGCCCGACAGCTGGTGCGGGCGCCGGTCGAGCATGGCGTGATCGAGTTCGACCATGTCGACGAGATCGCCGATCCGCTTGGCCCGATCGGTCGCGCCGCGTTCGATCCCGAAGCCGATGTTTTCGGCGACACTGAGATGCGGGAAGAGCGCGCCGTCCTGGGAGACGATGCCGATCCCACGGCGATGGGCGGGAACGGTAGCCGGTCCGTCGGCCAGCGTCTCGCCTTGCAGCACAACGCGACCGCTGTCGGGCTGCTCGAAGCCGGCAATGATGCGCAGGAGGGTCGTCTTGCCGGACCCGGATGGACCGACAATGGCGGTCCGGCTGCCGGCTGCAACATTGAGACCGATGCTGTCGAGGGCCAGCACCGGGCCGTAGCGCTTGCTGATGTCTTGGATCGTCAGGAAGGTCATTGCCCGGCCGTTCGCTTGGATTGCATGTGGAGGAGGAAGGTCAGAGGTAGCGACAGCACGACCATCATCAGCGCGTAGGGCGCCGCCGAGACATAGTCGATTTCGCTGGTCAGCGACCAGAATTTGGTTGCCAGCGTCACCGTGCCGTTGGGCGAGAGCATCAGCGTTGCGGTCAGCTCATTGGTGATGCCGAGCGCAACCAGGGCCACGCTTGCGGCAGCGCCAGGAGCGGCCAACCGCATCGTGATCTGGCGAACCGCCTGTCCGGGCGTGCGGCCAAGCGCCATGGCTGCCCGCTCGAGTTCGACCGGCGCCTGCGCGATGCTCGCCCGAAGACCGATCATGGCGCGCGGCAGGAACAGCAGGACATAGGCAACCAGCAGCGTGGCGAAAGTCTGATACAGCGGCAAGACGAGCCTGACGGTGATCGATACCAGTGCCAGCGCGACGACCACGCCCGGAAGCGAGCCGACGTAGTAATGGCAGGCCTCCAGCAACCGCTGCAGCTTGCCGGGGGCGCGCACAGAGAGCCAGGCCATGGGCGCTGCGGCAATGGTCGCCAGGATGCCGCCCGCAACCGCGAGAAGGATGGTCTGCGCCAGGGAAGAGCCGAGCAGATCGATCCGCCAGATTCCGGTTCCGCCGATGACCAGCCATTGGGCGAGCGTTACGAAGGGAACGCCGAGTGAAAGCGCCGCGGCCATCGCTGGCAGGAGCAGGCAGGGCAGCGCCATCCAGCCGAGACGGCGACGATCGGCCGGCCGCGCGGCGCCCGAGCCGACCCGGGCATAGCGCTCGGTGCCGCGGATCAGCGCGTCGAGCCCCAGCAGCAACAAACAGCAGAGCACCAGCACGCCGCCCAGCATATTGGCGGCCGGGCTGTTATAGGCCGATTGGAACTGATCGACGATGGCGGTGGCGAAGGTATCGAAGCGGATCATGATGAACAGGCCGTACTCGGCCAGAAGATGCAGGCCGATGAGCAGCGAGCCACCGCAGATCGCCAGCCGCAGTTGCGGAAGCACCGCCCTGTAGAATACGCGCCAGGGGCCAAGGCCGAGCGAGGCTGCCGCATCTTCGATCGCCGGATCGAGACGACGCAGCGCGGCGGCGACCGGAAGGTAGAGGAAGGGATAGTATGCAAGCACCGAAACCAGCACGCCGCTCGCCAACCCATGCATGCTCGGAACGAGGCTGACCCAGGCATAGCTGTGAACGAAAGCCGGAACCGCCAGCGGTGCCGCTGACAGCCAGGACCAGATGCGGGCGCCGAACATATCGGTGCGTTCGGTCAGCCAGGCCAGGGTGACCGCCACCACGATGCACAGCGGCAGCGTGCAGACTTCCAACAGCACGGTATTGATCAGTAGCTCGCCAACGCGATTGCGAAACACCAGCGCTATGACTTCTTCCCAGCCGGTCCGGACGGTCACCCACACGATGAAGCCGAGCGGCACGAGGCTGAGCAGCGAGACGAGGCTGGCGATGGCGATGACGGACGCGTTCGGAATGCGGCTGCGTGAAGCGGCCGGCTGGGTCAGACGAAGCGCGGCGGCCGGGATTCCGGACACAGGTTGACTGTTCTTCTGCAGCAAGAGGGCTGCCTCTCATTCCTGAATACAGGACGGCAACCGCCCGAAGGCGATTGCCGATCTTAAGCATGACGCTAATCTCAAGCCCCTAGCAGGGCCGGCAAGCCTTGCGCAAGAGGGATCAGATGAGGCCGGCGGCCGTCATCAGATCGGTAACCTTCTTGCTGTTCAGCTTCGACGGCTCGATCTTCGGCGCCTGCAACTCCGCGAGCGGTACCAGCTTCGGGTTGGACTCGGCGCCGTTGCCAACGGCATACTCGAACGAATTGCCGTCGCGCAGCACCGTCTGGCCGCCCTTGCCGGTGATCCACTTGATGAAGGCCTGCGCATCCTTCTGATGCTGGCTTGAGGCCAGGATACCGCCGCCGGAGATGCTGACAAAGGCGCCCGGATCCTGGTTCTTGAAGTAATGGAGGGCAACGTTCTTGCTGTTTTCGCCGGTTTTGGCCTGATCGCCGAACCAGTAGTAGTGATAGATCAAGGCGCCTTCGATCTCACCGGCATTGACTGCCTTCATGGCAACACTGTTGCCCTTGTAGGCAGTGGCGTTGTCCTTCATCGACTTCAGCCATTTGGCCGTTTCATCCTCGCCCTTCAGCTCCAGGAAGGCGCTGACGATCGCCTGGAAATCGGCACCACCCGGGGAAGCGCCCCAGCGGCCTTTCCATTTCGGATCGGCAAGATCGAGCATCGACTTCGGTAGATCGGCGTCCTTCAGCTTCGTCTTGTCATAGGCAAAGACGGTGCTTCTGGCGGCAACGCCCGTCCACTTTCCATCCGCCGACTTGAACGTGTCGGGTACCTGCGCCAGTGCGTCGGCATTGATCGGCGCGAAAAGGCCGGCGGCGTCGACCAGGGTCATGGCCGGGGAATTTTCGGTCAGGAACACGTCGGCGGGCGAGGCTTCGCCTTCCTCGATGATCTGATTGGCGAACTGCATGTCGCTGCCGTTGCGGATCGTCACCTTGATGCCGGTTTCCTTCGTAAAGCCGTCAGCCCAGGCCTGCGTCAGGGTCTCATGCTGGGCATTGTAAACGACGATGCCTTCATCCTGGGCCTGGGCGGCGGACGCGGCCAGCAGACTGAGCGCTGTACCGCAGGCTAGCGTCAAGCCGGCAAAATAGGAACGGGAAAACTTCATGGCATCCTCTTGGTGAATGAACAGACAGATGGTGTCGACCAAGGCCTATATTTAACATGAGTAGAGATTTCAAGTTTCCGCTTGAAAGAAGATATCACGAATCTTTGAGATCGGCCCATTCGGCCGGCTGGGGCTTTGACGACAGGAGCTTCCCACGTGCCGAGCAACTGGCTAGGGATTAATAATCGATTGCATCAGAACCAATTGAATGCTACCGATAAGCATGAACACATCTTTGGAAAAATCCTGGGCTGAGTTTGCCCCTCTTCTGCTCGTCTGCGGACGCGGGTGGCGGCGCGCTCTGAATGTCATGCTTGCCGAACACAATCTGTCGGACGCGACTGCCGCCCCGCTGATCGCCCTGTTGCGACTGGGCGATCGGGTTCCGCAAGGCGTGCTGGCGGAGCGGGTCGGGGTCGAGGGGCCGACGCTGGTGCGTGTGCTCGACGGGCTGGAGAGCGACGGGTTGATCTGCCGGGTGCCCGATAGCTCCGATCGGCGCATCAAACTGGTGGAGATGACGCCGGCCGGCCTGAAGGTCGCTCAACGCTGCGAAAACTGCGCGGCCAAGCTGCGCGAAATCATGCTCGGCGACCTGCCGGAGGAACAAATGCTGGCGACACTCGATGTGATGCGGGGCATAGCCGAAAAGGCAGCGTCGTTTACAGGGGCTCAGGACAATGGCGAGTAAGACCGGTCGCTTTCCCGAATTCGGCGATGTCCTGTTTTCGCTGAAGACGTTTATCGCGGCCATGCTGGCGCTGGGTATCGCGCTCTGCTTCGATCTGCAGAACCCTTACTGGGCGGTCGGGACCGTCTACATCGTCTCACACCCCTTGTCGGGCGCCAGCACGTCGAAGGCTGCCTATCGCTTGCTCGGAACCGCCATTGGCGGGACGATGACAGTTATTCTCCTGCCAAACCTCGTCAACGCACCGGAGCTGCTGACGCTTGCCATTG
>Ga0070670_100000196_pt1 | contig 56006 bp, 46 predicted proteins | sample KBSS63metaG_FD_64665 | JGI IMG/M metagenome (GOLD analysis project Ga0070670, IMG submission 64665) | Switchgrass rhizosphere microbial communities from Kellogg Biological Station, Michigan, USA - KBS S6-3 metaG | ecosystem: Host-associated > Plants > Roots > Rhizosphere > Soil ... | reverse complement strand
CGAGGCCGCTGCTGCGGTCGACATTCGAGCGCAGATAGGTGCCCGATCCCTGCCGCGTCTCCAGATAGCCCTGCGACACCAGCACCCGCACCGCCTCGCGGATCGTTCCGCGGCTGACCGACAGCATGGTCGAGAGAGCTGCCTCGTTCGGAAGCTTGTCTCCGACGGTCCAGCGCTTGCCAAGGATCTCGGCGCGGATGGTCTCGGCGGCGGTTTCCGCCAGATTGCTGCGAGGAAGAGGAAGCATGATGCCACTCGTAAAGTCATCTGATGACTTTGTCACTAGGTGCATATCACCTGGCCGTCAAGCGTCTTTCTGGAATACGCACCGTCAGGACAAAGCGACACGGGCGAGATAGGGCGGCCGCTGAACGCCGGAGGTGGCGGCTTGACCGGATGCTCATTCACCCGCTGAAATGCTGCGCTGCGAAATGTGATCGGACATCCGTCAAGAATCTGTCATGCTCGGTGTTGACAGACGGCGGAGTTAACCTTTTGTTATCCCTTCCGTTCAACAATAGTCATGATTTCGACATTCTTCCGCTGGACTGAATCCGGGCGAGAATCGGAGCAAAAAGTATGTGTCGCTGGGCAGCTTATCGCGGAGACCCTCTCTTCCTGGAGGAGCTTGTCTCCTCGCCCGCCCATTCGCTGATCGAACAATCCCACTGCGCCACCCGTGCCAAGACGGCCACCAATGGCGATGGCTTCGGCATTGCCTGGTATGGCGATCGGCCGGAGCCGGGTCGCTACCGTGATATCCTGCCTGCCTGGTCCGATTGCAATCTGAAGAGCATGGCGCGGCAGATCCGCTCGCCGCTATTCCTCGCCCATGTCCGGGCATCGACCGGTGGCGGAACTCGGCGTGACAATTGCCATCCCTTTGTCTGGGGAAACTGGTCTTTCATGCACAACGGCCAGATCGCCGATTTCGAACGGCTGCGCCGGCCAATGGAGGGAATGCTCGACGACGAGTTGTTCAACGTCCGCTCCGGCACCACCGATTCCGAGTTGCTGTTCCTGCTGGCGTTGCAGTTCGGTCTTTGCCAGACGCCGCTGGCGGCCATGGCCGAAACCATCAGCTTCGTCGAAGGCCTGGCCGAGCATATCACCGGCGCGCCGCTGCTGCGGTTCACCGCGGCCTTTTCCGACGGCAAGTCGCTTTATGCCATCCGCTATGCCACCGATGGCAAGGCGCCGACACTCTATGCGGCGCCGCTCGGCGGCGGTCAGGGCTACTGCCTGGTGTCCGAGCCCTTGAATGACGATATCGACAGCTGGGCTGAAATTCCAAACGGCAGCGCCGTGACGGTCACGGCGGGCGGTGTCGATGTTGCCGTGTTTCAGCCCGAAAAGCGGGGCGTGGCAAAGGTCGCCGCGCTGGCTATTCCGGCCTGAAGCGCTCGGCGATCAGCGCTGCCAGCTTGATGGCGACGTCGTCCTTGCTCATCTCGGGCCAGGCTTGCGCCCCGGCGGCACTGATCAGCGTGACGCTGTTGCGGTCGCCCCCCATGATGCCGGTTGCCGGCGAGACGTCATTGGCGACGATCAGGTCGGCGCCCTTGCGCGCAAGCTTGGCGCGGCCATTGGCTTCCACATCCTGCGTCTCGGCGGCAAAGCCGACGACCATCTTCGGCCGCATTGCGTGGTGGCCGATTGTTTTCAGGATGTCGGGATTTTCCGTCAGGGTCAGGGCGGGCAGCGGCTCGCCCGGCTGCTTCTTCATCTTCTGCTCGGCCATCGTCGCGACGCGCCAGTCGGCGACGGCGGCCACCATGACGGCGATATCGGCCGGCAGCGCGCCCAGCACCGCTTCCAGCATCTCTTCCGCCCGCTCGACATGCACCGTCGTGACATCAGCCGGATCGGTGATCGAGACAGGACCGGTGACCAGAATAACCTCGGCCCCGAGGTCGGCGAGCGCTGCGGCAATGGCATGACCCTGCCGGCCGGAAGACCGGTTGGCGATGTAGCGGACGGGGTCGATGGGTTCGTGGGTCGGTCCGGAGGAAACGATCGCCTTGCGTCCCGAGAGCGGTCTTGGCTTGTGGCCGAGCAGGGCCTCGGCGGCGGCGACAATTTCAAGCGGCTCCGCCATGCGGCCGGTGCCGGCTTCGCGGCTCTCGGCCATTTCTCCGGCCATCGGCCCGATGAAGCGGATGCCGTCGCTCTTCAGCGTCTCGAAATTGCGCATCGTTGCCGCGTGCGCCCACATATTCGGGTTCATCGCGGGAGCAACCAGCACCGGCTTGTCGGTCGCGAGAAGGATGGTCGAGGCAAGGTCGTCGGCAAGACCGTGGGCCATCTTGGCCATCAGGTCGGCGGTGGCAGGTGCCACCAGCACGAGGTCGCAATCGCGCGCCAGACGAATATGTCCGACATCCTGTTCGTCCTGCCGCGAAAACAGCTCGGCATAGACATGATCGGCGGCAAGTGCGCCAACGGCCAGAGGCGTGATGAACTGCTGTGCGCCTGCCGTCATCACCGGACGCACGGCGGCACCGCGCTCGCGCAGCCGCCGGATGAGGTCTAGGCTCTTATAGGCGGCGATTCCGCCGGAAATTATCAGAAGAATGCGTTTTCCCGAGAGAACCATAGTCTGAACCTGCCGCCTTGATTGTCCGGAAACCTAGGGCTTCGGCCGGCAACATGCAATCGCCGACCGGTCTGGGCGGAAGATCTCGGTGCTGCGGCCCTCGGACAATCTCAGCAGAAGCCGTTCATCTTGAGGATCTTGTAGGCTTCGATCGCAGCCTGCAGATAGGCCTCCGAGCCACGGTCGCCTTCGTTGGCATCCGGGTGGTGAAGCTTCAACTGATCCTTGTACTTGGCCTTGATCTCCGCTGCCGTCGCCGTCTGCGCCAAGCCCAGCGTTTCGAAAGCCTTGGCTTCAAGCGTCTTCAGCTTGCGGCCGCGCACCTGTGGTTCGAAGCGGTCTGCGGCGGGGCTGCGACGGGGAGGCGGCCGCCTGAACTTGTATGCCTGGGCGGCACCGGATTTCACTTCGGACTGCGCAGGTGCGTCCTGCGCGCCCTTGTTGACGCCCATGCTCCAGGTCGGGCGCCCACCGGTTGCAGCTTCGCGCTGATACCTGGCGATCTCCGCGTCCGACAGGCCGGACATGAAGTTGTAGCCCTTGTTGTATTCCTTGACGTGCTCGAGGCAGAACAGAAAGAATTCACCTTCCGCCTCGCGTCCGACGGGCGCGCGGTTGGTGCCCTTCTTGTCGCAGCCGTCCCAGTGGCATTTCGGCCCGGAATCGTCTGCCTGCGAAGCTGGCTTCTTTCGTTTCGTACGAATGCTGTCGAATATTTTTGAATCAAGTCCATGCCCCCTTATGCAGGCAAGAGCGGTTTGCGGCAAGAACCGTGGAAAAAAACATGTGAAATTTGGCGATGCTTTTGGCGACGACGGATCTCGAAAAAGGCCACGCCGATGGCGCGCCCCGCAACGAACAGTGCCTGATTAAAGATTACTCATGCCACCGTCGATGATCAGCTCGCTGCCAACGATGTAGGCGGCCTCGTCCGATGCAAGAAAAACGACGGTTTTAGCCACCTCTCCAGCAGTGCCGAACCGGCCGACCGGGATTTGCGCCTGGATCTGTGAGGTCATCGCTTTCGCGTCGGCAGGCGTAGGGCTGAGCTTGTCGTGAAGCGGCGTGGTGATCGGGCCGGGACTGACGGCATTGACCCGGATGCCTCGGCCGATCAACTCCCCGGAGAGCGTCTTGGCGAAGGTCAGCAGTGCGCCCTTGGTCAGCGAATAGACGCTTGAATTCGGCATCCCGATATGGGCGTTGATCGACGTGTTGAGGACGACGGAAGCCGGGTTCGACATCAGCGGCAGCAGCGCCTGCATCAGGAAGAACGGCCCCTTGACGTTGACGGCAAAGGAGCGGTCAAATCTCTCCTCCGTCCATTGCTCGAGCGGCCCGAATTCGGCGATGCCGGCATTGATGAACAGGATGTCGAGATGGCCGAAAGCCTTCCCGATCGCGTTGGCGACATCTTTCTGCCCTTCGACATCGGCAGCGTCGGCCTGGATCACCAGCGCGTTCTCTCCGAGCGCGGCACGAGCAGCGTCGATACCGGCGGCACTGGAGCCCGTGACGGCAACGCGGGCGCCCTCCGCGATGAACTGGCGGGCAGTCTCCAGTCCGATGCCGCTGGTGCCGCCGGTAATCAGGGCCGTCTTGTTCTGCAAGCGTGACATGATTGTCTCCTTCTTAGCCTTCAGCGTGGCTCAAGCCCGCCGTTCAATGAGAAGAAAATGACATCTGCCGTCCGTTCGGATTAGTCTCCGCTTTGTGGAACTACAATTCGGGATTGCCAAACGATGATGAAGATCGACGGGATTGCCGCCTTTCTCGCGGTGGTGGAAGCCGGCTCCGTCAGCAATGCTGCGCAAAGGCTGAGCCTGTCGAAATCCGTGGTCAGCGAGCGGCTGGCCGAAATCGAGCGGACGCTCGGGGCGACACTGCTTCATCGGACGACGCGCAAGCTGACCCTGACGGAGGACGGTTTGGCGTTTCTCCCCCGCGCCAACCGGATCATGCAGGAGATCGCGGAGGCCGCCGGCGACATGGCCGAGCGGCGTGGCACATTGGCTGGGCCGTTGCGGATAGCCGCGCCTGTCACCTTCGGGCGCATGCATCTGGGCCCTGCGCTCTACCCCTTCCTGGCAGCCCATCCGAAGATCGAGCTGTCGCTCGATCTCGACGATCGTCGCGTCGATGCCGTCTCCGACGGCTATGACGCCATCCTCCGCCATGGTCCAATCGCCGACAGTCGTCTGGTCGCCTGGACGCTGGCGCCGAGCCGCAGGCTGCTCGTCGCCTCCAGAGAGTATTTGGAGCGCTGCGGGCGCCCGATCTCGCTGGCCGAGCTGGAAGGACATCGCGGCATCTTCTACACCAATCGCGGCGTAGCCGACTGGCGCTTCCAGACGCCGGACGGCGTGGTGCAGTTGCGCGCGCAGCTCGGCTTGAGGGTCAACAACGGCGATATGATGCGCGATGCCGCCATTGCCGGCCTTGGTATAGCTCTCCTGCCGACCTTTATCGTCGGCGCCTCCCTCAAGGAAGGATCGTTGGTTCCAATCGACGTCGGTTGCCAGGCAACCGAGGAATTCATCTATATGGCCCATCCCGAAGGCCGTCGCCCCGCCGCCAAGCTGCGCGCCATCGCCGATCACCTCAAGGCGACGTTCGGCAACCCGCCTTACTGGGAGCCCTCCTAGCCATCCTCGGGCTGAGCCAGCAGGCTCATCAGATTATCCGTCACCGGCGAGCGCTGGCTCTTCAGCATGGCCAGACCCAGTCGGGCCACCAGCGGCGGGCCGTCGATCTCGCGGTAGACCACGCCGTCGAGCTTGATCTGGGTGATGGAGGCGGGAACGATGGAAACGCCGAGATCGGCGGCCACCAGATTGACCACCGAAGGGATTTGCGGCGCTTCCTGGCTGACGACGAGTTCGAAACCGGCTTCGCGGCAGGCTGCGGCGATGTCATCGTAGAGGCTGAGCCCGGCGACGCGCGGAAAGAGGATGAAGTGTTCCTCCGCCAATGCCGAAAGCTGCAGCCGTGCTTCGGTCGCCAGGCGGTGTCCGGTCGGAAGCGCGATGACCATCCGTTCGGTCGCCAGCATCCTGAGACGAACCTCGCGCGGGTTTTCGAGGCCGGGGCGGATGAAGGCAGCATCGATCTCGCCGCGCATCAGCCGCTCCATCAGCCCCTTGCTGTTCATCTCGATGAGCGACAGCCGCACCTCCGGCCAGCGACCGCGATAGCGGCGGATCGTGCCACTGACATGGACGTTGAAGGCCGACGAGGCGGTGAAGCCGAGCGACAGTCGTCCGGTTTCGCCCCGGTTGGCCCGTTGCGCCGAAAGCTTCGCCCGCTCGGCGGCATCGATCGCCGCTTGCGCTTCCGGCAGGAAAGCCTGTCCGGCCGCCGTCAGTTCTGCGCCGTGGGGGACGCGATGGAAGAGTTGTACGCCGATCTCGGTCTCAAGGTCGCGGATCTGCTGGCTGAGCGGCGGCTGCCCGATGCCGAGCTTGCCTGCTGCGCGGGTAAAGTTGCCCTCGTCCGCAAGGGCCGGAAAATAACGAAGATGACGCAGCTCCACCGGTATCTCCAAAACATATCGGAATCGTCTACTCCATATATTGGACACATGATGGCGGTTTGACTAGATCAGGGTGCAGAAAAGGTTGGTGCCCCATGTCCCTTGCCGCTCCGAAGAAATTCGCCACTCCCGCCGCTGCTCGTCCCGCGCTCACTGTCGTTGCCGCTTGCGAGCCGCCGCAGTTTCTCGTGCGCGGCACGCCCGCTTACAAACGCGCCAGTCTCGCCCTCTTCCTCTCCGGCTTCTCGACCTTCTCGCTGCTCTATTGCGTGCAGCCGCTGATGCCGATCTTTGCGCGCGATTTCGGCGTCAGCCCGGCCGCCAGTTCCCTGTCGCTGTCCCTGTCGACCGGCTTTCTCGCCTTTGCGATCTTCATCGCTGCGGCAATTTCCGAGAGTGTCGGCCGTCGCAGCCTGATGTTCGCCTCGCTGCTCGGGGCAGCGCTTTGCACCGTCGGTTGCGCGCTGGCGCCGAACTGGCAGACGTTGCTGGTCATTCGCGGGCTCGAAGGCTTCCTGCTCGGTGGCGTTCCGGCTGTGGCCATGGCCTATCTTGCCGAGGAAATCGACCCGCGCGGGCTTGGCGCCTCGATGGGCCTCTATATCGCCGGCAATGCCTTCGGCGGCATGGCGGGTCGCGTCGTCACCGGCATGATGGCGGAGTATTTTTCCTGGCGCCCGGCCTTGGCGACAGTCGGCCTGCTGGGCCTTGCCGCAGCCATCGGCTTCCTCTTCCTGCTGCCGGCATCGCGCAATTTTACGCCGCGCAAGGGCTTCAATGCTGCCTTTCATGCCAAGGCCTGGCTCGGCCATCTGCGCAATCCGGCGCTTCCCTGCCTGTTTGCCATCGGCTTTCTGATCATGGGCTCCTTCGTCACGGTCTACAACTATGCCGGCTTCCGGCTGGTGGCGGCACCCTACAATCTTAACCAGACGGAGCTCGGGCTGATCTTCGCGGCCTATCTGTTCGGCATTGCCGGTTCCTGGGCGGCTGGCCTGCTCGGCGATCGCTTCGGCCACTTCCGGGTCATGCCCGTCGGCATCATGATCGCCGCCACCGGCGGGTTGGTAACGCTGTTCTCGTCGTTGCCACTGATCATCGCCGGCATTGTCCTCGTCACCATCGGCTTCTTCGTCACCCATTCGGTGGCCAGCGCCCTGGTCGGGCGCCTGGCGCGCGACACCAAGGGACATGCCTCGTCGCTCTATCTGTTGTCCTATTATCTCGGCTCCAGCATAGCCGGTTCGCTCGGCGGCTATTTCTGGCTCGCCGATGGCTGGTCCGGGGTCATCAGCTTCAATCTGGTGCTGCTGGTCGCCTGCATGATCGCGGCGCTGGCGGCCACACGGCTGGCGAGGCGCTAAACAAGGCGTCGCCGTTCAGGCGGCTCGATCGGCTTCGAGCAAGGCCGCCTTGCGCGCTGCCGAGTTTCGCAAGCCGCTCCAGAGATACCAGAATACCGCCACGAGGATGAGGCCGGCGCCGGCAATGGTCGAGCCGCCCGGCCATTCCGAAAACACCAGCCACACCCAGAGCGGTCCGAGTACCACGTCCAGCAGCCCGATCAGTCCGGCTTCGCTGGAGGGGATATAACGGCCGCCGGTCATGTAGAGCAGGTAGGCGAGCCCCGAGGTCGTCGAGCCGAAGACCGCCAGGATGCCCAGTTCCGATAGGCTCGGCAGCGCATGCGACATCAGCGGCAGGCAAAGCAGCACGCAGAGCCCGGAGCCGATGGCATTGACCGGCGCCATCCGCAGCGACGGATGCTTCCGCGCCATCACCAGCAAGATGCTGAATGTCACGGTCATGAGAAATGCCAGGCTATTGCCGGCCAGGTCCGTCAGCCGCGCCGAGAAGCCGGCGACGATCAGCACGCCGACAAAAGCGACGGCGCTGGCAATCAGCACCCGTCGCTCCACCCGTTCGCCCATCAGCAGATAGGCCAGGCCGGCGGCGATGAAGGGCACTGTCGCATAGATGGAAAGGACGTTGGCAACCGTCGTCAGCTTCAGCGAGGCGATATAGCCGAACATCGAAAGGGCGGAGAAAAGCCCGAGCAGCGCATACATCCCATAGGGGATGGCTGCCGTCGGCGCCTTGGCGCGCCGTCCGAACAGCGAGATGATGACGAGCGTCAGGCCGCCGAAGACGGACCGCCAACCGAGCGTCGTCCAGACATCGAGATCGAGCATGCGCACGAACAGCCCGGCGCTGCTCCACATCACCGTGGCAACGGTCACCAGCAGAAGTCCATAGGTGCGCGGCTGCATTGATTCCCTCGATGTGTGGCTTAACGGTATGAAAATGAACAAGAAATGCAGCGTTGGGAGGCGTTCTTGCGCCTGCGTCGCCCAGTCTATCAAATATCCGCCGAAACAGACCCTGACCAGCGACACCAGATTTCGCAATCGGAACCGTTGCGACGCCAGGCCAGCCGCCATAAACAGGCCCGGAACAAGAAGGCAAGGCGGCGGGAGCGGGGCGTGCGACATCTGTATCTGATCGGCATCGGAACCGGCAATCCGGAGCACATGACCGTGCAGGGCATCAACGCCCTGAACGCGGCCGATGTCGTCTTCATACCCGACAAAGGGGAGGCGAAGACGGGTCTGGCAGACGTGCGCCGCGAGATCTGCGTGCGTTATCTGACCCGGCAGGATATTCCGCTGGTCTCCTACCACGTGCCGGTGCGCCAGACGGCAGACCGATCCTACACCCAGGGCGTCGATGCCTGGCACGCCGATATCGCCACTGTGTACGAGCGGATGCTGACGGATAATCTGGATGAAGACGGGAGCGCCGCGCTTCTCGTCTGGGGCGATCCCGGGCTCTACGACAGCACCATCCGCATCCTTGAGCGGGTTCTGGCGCGCGGCAATGTCAAGATCGACTATAGCGTCATCCCCGGCATCACCAGCATCCAGGCGCTGACGGCCAGCCACCGTATTCCGCTCAATCTCGTCGGCAAGCCGGTCGAGATCACCACCGGTCGCCGGCTGGCAGCCAGTTTTCCGGAGTTGGTCGGAACGGCTGTCGTCATGCTCGACGGCGAGCAGGCCTTTGCGAAAATCGACGATCCGGATGCCTACATCTACTGGGGGGCCTATCTCGGCACCGCGGATGAAATCCTGATCTCGGGGCGGCTAGAAGACGTGGCGCAGTCGATCGTCGAGACGCATGCCGCCGCCCGCGCCCGGCACGGCTGGATCATGGACATCTACCTCTTGCGCAAAGGCCAGGATTTCGACGACTGAGCGACGGTCGGCCGCACCCGCCAAATTGTTTGCCTCACACACGGGATGATGTAAGGAGACTTTAGGAAAGGGTGTGGATATGGCGACAGATGGGCAAACGATGACCGAACCGGGTCTCGCTGTGCCGCGCGTCGGTTTCGGCCATGACGTGTCATTGCCATCGCGCCTCGTTCGCGGTGCCTGCCCTTCGCTGGCGAGCCCGATGCAGACAGGCGACGGCCTGCTTGTGCGGCTGAGGCCTTCGACATCAGGCCTGACACCCTCCCAATTTCGCCAGCTTGCGCAGGCTGCTGCCCGCCATGGCAACGGTCTGCTCGAGATTACCGCGCGGGGAAACCTGCAATTGCGCGGTCTCTCGCCACGGACCATGCCCGGCCTCGAAGCCGATATCGCCCGTGCCGGCATTACCCCTGAAATTGGCCTCACCATCGAAACGCCGCCTCTGTCAGGGCTGGACCCGGCCGAAATCGCCGATGCCCGCGCAATGGCGGCGCGCCTGCGCGAGGCCGTGGCGGAATTTCCCGTGCCGCTAACGCTTGCGCCGAAACTGACGATCGTCATCGAAACCGGTGGCCTGTTGTCGCTCGACAAGGTGACGGCCGACATCCGCCTGATGGCGACGCCGATGGCCGGTGGCAAGCCACAGTGGCGCATCTCCGTGGGCGGTACGCGCTGGACTGCCGTCCCCATATCGGTAGCGAGTGATGAGCACGCCCCCGCCATCGTGCTCGATCTCTTGAAAACCCTGGATGGGCTCGGCGCCCGCGCCCGAGGCCGCGATCTCGCTGCGAGCCGCCCTGCCATGGCCGAACATGCCGCCGTCAGCTCGGCGGAACAGACCACCTCCTATGTCGGTCTCCACCTGGTGGGCCCCGACGCGATGGTGCTCGGTCTGCGGCTGGCCTTCGGGCAGATCCATGCGGCCGAGCTGATTGCGTTCCTGGACATCGCCGAGACGCAGGGCGTGCACGAGATCAGGACTGCGCCCGACCATGCGCTTCTGCTGCTGGGGACCTCCGCAGGGTCGATGGAAAAGCTGCGGGTGCGGGCTGCGGATTTCGGTTTCTGGATCGACGCCGATACGCCTGCCAGCCACATCGCCACCTGCGCCGGTGCCGGCGGCTGCGCCTCGGCGACCTATCGCACGAAAGAACTCGCCGCCCGGGCCGCCGACTGGCTGCCGGATTTGCTGGATGGATCTATCGTCCTGCATCTGTCTGGCTGTCCCAAGGGATGCGCCCATCCCGGCGCCAGTGCCATCGCGGTGGTCGGCCTGCCGACGGGTTTCGGTCTGGTGGTCGGCGACAAGGCATCGGTCGCACCGGTGGTCGTGGTTGACGAGATGACATTGGAACGGACGTTGCGGCGGCTCGCCGACAGGGTCGCCGGCGCGAAAGCCGCTGGCGAATCGGTCGGGGAGTGCCTTACACGGCTTGGCAGCGACGCGATCGTCGCCGCGTTGAGACAGGAATAGGCATGGTTGACTACGATTACATCCGCCAAGGCGACGCGATTTACGAGAAATCCTTCGCCATCATCCGTGCAGAGGCCGATCTCTCGCGCTTCTCGGAGGCGGAGGCCGATGTTGCCGTGCGGATGGTTCATGCCTGTGGGCTTGTCGAGGCAGCAGCGCATTTTCATTTTTCAAGCGACTTCGTCACCGCCGCGCGTGCCGCCTTGGCCCTGGGCGCGCCGATCTTCTGTGACGCCGAGATGGTGGCGCATGGCATCACCCGCGCCCGGCTGCCCTCGTCGAACGAGGTCATCTGCACGCTGCACGACCCGCGTACTTTCGCTCTGGCCAAAGATAGCGGCAACACCCGCTCTGCCGCCGCCATGCATCTCTGGGGCGAGCGGATGGCCGGCGCCGTGGTGGCGATCGGCAATGCGCCAACGGCTCTGTTCCACCTGCTTGAGATGCTGCGCGACGGTGCGCCGAAGCCGGCTGCGATCATCGGCATGCCGGTCGGCTTCGTCGGTGCGATGGAATCCAAGGATGCCTTGGCGGAGAACTCCTATGGCGTGCCCTTCGGCATCGTCCGGGGACGGCTGGGCGGCAGCGCCATGACAGCTGCGGCCGTTAACGCGCTGGCGCGAGGCGGCCTATGACCCCTCTCTCGACCGGCCGCCTCATCGGCGTCGGCACCGGACCCGGCGATCCCGATCTCATGACCGTCAAGGCCGTCAAGGCGTTGGAGCGGGCGGATGTCGTCGCCTATTTCGCCAAGGCCGGAAGGCATGGCAACGGACGCACGGTGGTCGATGGCCTGCTGCGGTCGGATGTCACGCTGCTGCCGCTCTACTATCCGGTGACAACCGAGATCGACAAGCACCACGACGTCTACAAGCGGCTGATAACAGCCTTCTACGACGCCTCCGCAGAGCTCGTCGCGGCGCATCTCCACGAAGGCCGGACGGTCGCGATCCTCAGCGAGGGCGATCCGATGTTCTACGGCTCCTACATGCACCTGCATGTGCGCCTCGCCCACCGCCACCCGACGGAGGTCATCCCGGGCATCACCGCGATGTCTGGCTGCTGGTCGCTGGCCGGCATGCCGATCGTCCAGGGTGACGATGTTCTCTCGGTCCTGCCTGGCACCATGGAGGAGACAGAACTGGCTCGTCGTCTCGCCGATACCGAGGCGGCTGTGATCATGAAGGTCGGCCGAAATCTGCCGAAGATCCGCCGCGCGCTGGCGACATCCGGCCGTCTGCACAACGCCGTCTATGTCGAGCGCGGGACGATGAAGAACCAGTCGGTGACGCTGATGGTCGAGCGTGACGATGGCGAAGCACCCTATTTCTCGCTGATTCTCGTGCCCGGCTGGGAACGCGGCTCATGAGCGGCCGGCTCTATGTGATCGGCACGGGGCCGGGCAATCCCGAGCAGATGACGCCCGAGGCGGCGGCGGCGGTGGCCGCTTCAACCGAGTTCTTCGGCTACGGCCCCTATCTCGACCGCCTGTCGCTGCGGCCGGACCAGCAGCGCATCGCGTCCGACAACCGCGAGGAAATCGACCGCGCAAAGGCATCCTTGGAGCGGGCATCGGCCGGTGCCGTCGTCTGCGTCGTGTCGGGCGGCGATCCCGGCGTCTTTGCCATGGCCGCGGCCATCTGCGAGGCGATCGACAACGGGCCGGACGCTTGGCGCGACATAGACCTGGTGATTCTTCCGGGCATCACCGCCATGCTGGCAGTGGCGGCTCGCCTCGGCGCACCGCTCGGCCACGACTTCTGCGCCATGTCCCTCTCGGACAATCTGAAGCCCTGGGACCTGATCGAGCGGCGCCTGACTCTGGCGGCCGAGGCCGGCTTCGTCATTGCGCTCTACAACCCGATCAGCAAGGCCCGTCCCTGGCAGCTGGGCCGCGCCTTCGAGATTTTGCGCCCGATCCTGCCGGCCGCAACGCCGGTGATTTTCGGCCGGGCCGCCGGGCGTCCGGATGAAAGGCTGACGGTCGTCCCGCTCAGCGAAGCCGATGCCGCTGTTGCCGATATGGCGACCTGCGTCATCATCGGATCGCCGGAAACAAGGATCATTCAGCGCCCGACCAAGCCTGATCTCGTCTATACGCCGCGCTTTGCCGCCACGGAGACAAAATGATCGATTCGATCAAGCGCAGCCTCGAGCGAGCCGACGGTCGGCACGGTGGTAGCCGCGCCGCGGGCGATCATCAGCACCGGTATACCGAGCAGCCTTGCCGCCTCGATCTTGGCATAGGTAGCGCTTCCGCCGCTGTTCTTGGCGATGATGCAATCGATCAGGTGCTGCTTCAGCAGCCGGACTTCGCCGTCGAGATCGAAGGGGCCGCGGTCGAGGATGCTGACGACGTCAGGCGCCTGCAGCGGCGGATCGACGGGATCGACGCTGCGCACCAGGTAGAAATGCTGCGGAAAGCGATCGGCATGATGCGCTTCCTGCCGGCCGATCGCCAGGAAGATGCGGCGCGGCGTGGGGCCGAGCGCCGTAAGCGCCGCCGCGACATCCGCCACCTCATGCCATTGGTCGCCAACAACTGGCAGCCAGGCTTGGCGACCGAGAGCAAAAAACGGGACATCGGCAATCTTGGCCGCATCAGCGGCGTTGGCCGAGATCTGCCGCGCAAAGGGATGCGTGGCATCGATCATCATCTCGATGCCTTCGGATTTGAGAAAGGCGGCGAGACCCGCACTGCCGCCGAAGCCGCCGACGCGGACCGGCGCGCCCTGGGGGAGCGGCTCCTTCGTCCGCCCGGCCAGCGACAGCAGAACGTCGATGCCTTCGTGCTCCGTAAGCTGCTCCGCCAGCAACCGAGCCTCGGTCGTGCCCCCCAGGATCAGGATGCGGGTCTTGCCCATGTCTGACACGTCTTTCCCCTTGCCTATGCAATGGCTCACCCTTATCGGCCTTGGCGAGGACGGTCCAGCCGGACTGAGCGACGAGGCGAGGCAACGCGTCGCCGCAGCCCCCATCGTCTATGGCGGTGCGCGGCATCTGGAACTCGTGGCGCCGCTGATCACAGGCGAGGCCCATAGCTGGCTCAGCCCCCTCGACCGGTCGATCGAGCATCTCCTCGCACGGCGCGGACAGCCTGTCGTCGTGCTTGCCTCCGGCGATCCCTTCTGGTTCGGCATCGGCGCAACGCTGTCTCGCTTCGTGCCCGCGGCCGAAATGCAGGTCATGCCGTCTCCCTCGGCCTTCAGTCTCGCAGCCGCCCGGCTCGGCTGGCCCCTGCAGGAGGCGACGGTGCTGTCGCTGCATGGTCGGCCGATCGATCTCATCCGTCCGCATCTTCATCCCGGCAGGAAGATCATCGCGCTGACCTCGGACGCTGAAAGCCCTGGGCAGATCGCCGCCCTGCTAACCAGCCTCGGCTTCGGGAAGTCCAAGCTCACCCTGCTCGAAGCGATGGGTGGCCCCCGCGAGCGCGTGACGATCCATGAGGCTGCCGGCTTTACAGCCGAGGCGGTGGATATGCTGAATGTGCTGGCGATCGAAGTCGCGGCCAGCGCTGCCGCCCGCATCATCCGGCTCACATCCGGTCTAGACGATGCCCTGTTTAGCCATGACGGTCAGATAACCAAGCGGGAAATCCGGGCCGTAACCCTGTCGGCCCTGGCGCCACGCCATGGAGACCTGCTCTGGGACATCGGTGCCGGTTCCGGCTCGGTTGCCATCGAATGGCTGCTGGCCGATCCGAGCCTGCGGGCAATCGCCGTCGAGGCCGTGCCGCAGCGGGCCGAGCGCATCCGCGAGAACGCCACCAGTTTCGGCGTTCCGGGCCTGACGCTCGTCGAAGGCACTGCGCCGCAGGCCCTCATGAGTTTGCCGCAACCGGACGCCATCTTCATCGGCGGCGGCGGCAGCGAGGCCGGTGTCATGGAGGCCGCCAAGGCAGCCTTGAAACCCGGTGGACGCCTGGTCGCCAATGGCGTGACGACCGAGATGGAAGCGGTGCTGCTTGCCGAATATGCGCGCCATGGCGGATCGCTCACCCGGATCGACATCGCCCGCGTCACCGCCATCGGCACGATGCACGGATGGCGGCCGGCCATGCCGGTGACCCAATGGTGCTGGACCAAGCCCGAAACGACAGAGACCGCAGAATGACCGTCCATTTCATTGGCGCCGGCCCCGGTGCCGCCGACCTCATCACCGTGCGTGGCCGCGACCTGATCGCCAGATGCCCCGTCTGCCTCTATGCTGGCTCGCTGGTGTCGAAAGAGCTTCTTGCCTACTGCCCGCCCGGCGCCCGGATCATCGACACGGCGCCATTATCGCTCGACGAAATCGAGGCCGAATATCGTCGCGCCGATGCTGCCGGCGAGGACGTGGCGCGGCTGCATTCCGGCGATCTGTCGGTCTGGAGCGCGGTCGCCGAGCAGATCCGCCGGCTGCGCGCATGCGGCATCGACTACACCATGACCCCAGGCGTTCCGGCCTTCGCCGCTGCCGCCTCGGCGCTTGGCCGTGAGCTGACGATACCCGCCGTGGCGCAAAGCCTTGTGCTCACCCGCGTCTCCGGCCGCGCGTCGCCGATGCCGGCGGGCGAGACACTGGCGGGCTTTGCCGCTACCGGATCGACGCTTGCCATCCATCTTGCCATTCACGCCTTGTCGCAGGTGGTGCGGGAGCTCACCCCCCATTACGGCGCCGACTGCCCGGTAGCGATCGTCGTCAAGGCCTCCTGGCCGGACGAGCGCATCCTGCGAGGCTCTCTTGCCGATATCGAAGCCAAGGTCGCGGCCGAACCGATTGAACGCACCGCGCTGATCTTTGTCGGCCCGTCGCTGGCATCGGACGATTTCCGAGAGAGCGCCCTCTACGATCCCGCCTACCAGAGACGTTTTCGCGATCGCGTCTAAATTCCGTCCGATGAGGTCCAACTTCGATGGATGGCCGTGCGTTCTGAAAGGAGCGCTCTAGTTAGAAAAAGGGACATCGATCGGGCGAGGTCGATTTCTCCTCCCATTTCAGCAATCCTTGCCCGCGAGCAATCATGAACGCCACCAGAAGCGGCTATATCTTCACCATCGTCGCCATCACGCTGTTTTCCATCCAGGACGGTATATCGAAGCACCTGGCTGGAGCCTATCCACCGTTCCTGGTGGCGATGATCCGCTATTGGACCTTCGCCCTCTTTGCCATCGCGCTGGCCTCCCGTGGACGCGGTGGCCTGCGGGCCACGGCACGGACCAAACGGCCGCTGCTGCAGGTGCTGCGCGGCTTGCTGCTGGCGGCCCAGATCGTCATCGTCATCCAGTCCTTCGCGCTTGTCGGCCTCGCCCATTCCCAGGCGATCTTCTCGTCCGGGCCGCTGATCGTAGCGCTGCTGTCGGTGCCGATCCTTGGGGAAACCGTCGGATGGCGGCGCTGGACGGCGATTTGCGTCGGCTTCCTCGGCGTCTTGCTCATCCTGAAGCCAGAGAGCGGCTTTTTCGACGTCCGTTTCCTGGTGCCGCTGTCATCGGCCTTTCTGTTCTCGTTCTATGTCATCGTCACCCGGCTGGTCAGCCGCGACGACGCCTCGATGACGAGCTTCCTCTACACTGGCGTGGTCGGGGCGGTCGCCATGAGCTGCATCGGACCGTTCTTCTGGATGCCGCTCGCGCCGCAGGACTGGATATGGATGGGCTTGCTTTGCCTGACCGGCATGTCGAGCCATTATTTCCTGATCCGCGCCTATGACCTGCTCGACGCGGTGGTCATCCAGCCGCTGACCTATCTGCAGCTGGTCTATGCCGCGATCATCGGTGTCATGATCTTCGGCGAGGTGCTGACGCCCAATATGGTGATCGGCGCGATCATTGTCGTCGCTGCCGGGCTTTTTACGGTGTGGCGGGAAAATGTGCTTGCCAAGCGAAGGGCCGGGCACTAGCGCCCGGCCGCATCAGCTCAATTGTCGTGGTAGTAGGAGGTGTAGCGGGAATAGTAGTACTCGCTCGAGCCATGCGCCCGGTAGAGCTTCATCTTCTCGGTGTCGACCTTGTTGAGGATGACGCCGGCGCATTTGCCGGCAATCGCCGGTTCCGAGCCGAACGTGCTGCGCACCACCTTGCGCGATGTCTTCCCCCACTCGACGACGAACAGGAAAGCATCGATGTTTGGGCTGATGGCGCGCGCATCGACCACCGGTCCGAGCGGCGGAAGGTCGATGACGATATAATCGAAGTTCGCCCGCGCCGTGTCGAGAAGCGCGTTCATCGCCGGAGAGGACAGCAGCTCCGAGGAGTGGGGTATGCGCCGCTTGACGATGGCAGGCAGGAAGGCGAGCTTGGTCTTCTGATCGATCAACAGCAGCTCCTGGATCGGCCGCCGCTCAAGCAGGGCCTCGAGCAGGCCCGCCTCGGCATGACGGCCAATCGTTCTGGTCGCACCGGGATTGCGCAGATCGGCGTCGATCAGCAGCGTTCGTGCGCCCTGTAGCGCAAGCAGCTGTGCGAAATTCATCGAGATCGTCGACTTGCCTTCGCCTGGCAGGCTGGAGACTATCCCGACGACCTTTGCCGCTCGCTCGCCGCTTTCCACATCGATGGCAATCTTGGCGCTGCGCATGGTCTCGGCGAAGGCCGACAGGGGATGTTCGGCGACATAGTTCGAGACCCCATTGAGCTGCCGGATGCTGCGTGGATGCTCCTGCACCGGCTCGGCGGCGGTGACCGGCTTCACGATCGGCGCAATGCCCAGATACTCCTGGTGCAGGCTGTCGCGCACTTGATCTCCGGTCCGGAAGAAGCGATCCCGGAACTCCCGGAAGACCCCGATCGCGCCGCCGACGATGCAGCCGAGAATGATCGAAAGCGCCAGCACGATGATCTTCTTCGGCTTGCTGGCACCGAGCGGCATGGTCGCCTTGGTGATCACGCGGGCCTCGGTGATGGGGAAGGATTCCTGTTGCGAAGCCTGCTGATAGCGGGTGAGGAAGCTCTGGTAGAGATCGCGGTAGGTATCCCGCGTCCGTTCCAGCTCCCGCAACTGCACCTGCGCATCGCCCGCCGTTGCCGAAACCGAGGTTGCCGAGGCGACGTTGTCGGCCAAGGCCTTTTCCCGCGCCTTGGCGACATCCAGATCGTTCCGGTAGCTCTCGGCGATACGGCCGAGTTCTTCGAACATCTGACGCTGATATTCCTGCATCTCGCCGCGCAGGCGCACGGCCTGCTCATGGTTCGGCCCGAGGCGACGGGAGATATCGGCCTCGGTCTTTGAGGCGTCGAGATATTTCTTGCGCAGGTCGTTGATCGTCGAACTGCCCAGCACGTCGGAGACTACCGCATTCATGTCTTTCGACTGGATGATCGACTGGACACGATCGTATTTCGCCTGCGCTGCGGCCCGGTCCCCTTGAGCCGTCGTCAGGGCGGTATTCAGCTGCGTCAGCTGTTGATCGCTGACGAGCTGGCCGCTGGTCTGAAGCAGCCCGTTGTCCGAGCGGAACTTTTGAACGGCCAGATCGGAAGTGAGCGCCTTCTTGCGCAGCTCCTCGATGCGGTCTTGCAGCCAGTCACCGGCGCGTCGCGTTGCGTCGTACTTCGAGTTGAGCTTGTCCTCGAGATAGGCATCGGCGATGCCGGCCGCGATCTGCTGGGCGAGCTTCGGTGAAGGCGACGTATAGCTGATCGACAGCACGAAAGAGCGATTGACCCGCTCGACCTGCATGTTGCGCTCGATTTGCGCCACCGCGTTCTGCATCTTCACTTCGGCTGCATCGACCGCAACCTCATTTGCGTCGCCAAACCATTTCTTGAAGTTGAGAAGGCCGATTGCCTGGCTGATGAAGGAAGGACCCTTGCCGACGAAATCGGGATTGTTCAGCAGGTCGAGCTTCTGGATGACGGCAATCGCGATCGTATCGGATCGCAGGACCTCGACCTGGGTGAGGATGTTGCCCTCGTCGTCGACAGATCCGGCCGGGACCGTCGTATCGGTCATCTGGTTGACGATGGTGGAGGTGCCATGGTCGATCAGCACATTGCTGCTGGCGGTATATTGCGGCACGGCCAGCAACAGATAGACGATGCCCAGAATGATGAAAGTCACGATGGCAGCGGCAAACACCCGCCATTGCCGGCGGGCAGCCGCGAGGATGCGGTCGAGATCGATGATCTCGGAAATCTCATCGTGGTCGAAGCCGGCCCAGCTGTCTGTGTTGGACTTTTTGGGTGATAGCAAAGAGCGATCTCCTACTCTCATCGGTGGCTGAACGTTTCAAACTCCGCCACGCCCGCAGAGCATGGACGGGCAGATGGCGGTGTCAATTACCTGACCGAGCCGCACGACCGGCGGCTCGGCAATGTCTTGGCTTACAGATCTCGTATCGACTTGCGTGTCGTCACCGCATCGCTCGTGGTTCCCGCCGCCGTCGATGTAACGGAGTTGGCGATATCCAGGAATTTCAGCAGCTCGACGGAGCCGGAGTTCGAGATGTAGATGACATCCTTGTCCGCCATCGCGAATTTCTGGGCGGCGAAGAAGCCGGCCGGATCGCGCAGGTTGGCGCGGAAGACAACGGGGACCTGCTCGTCGCGGAAGTGGGTGGTATCGATGCCCATGTCACTCAGGACCTTCCTGTCGACCAGGCGATAGAGCAGCACCTGCGCCGGATTTGCCTGCGTATCGAGGGCGCCGCCGGCCTTGCCGAGGCCGTCCGCCAGGGTGAGGTTTTCGTCGTCGAAGGTGTAGCGGCCGTTCGCCCCCGTCGCCCCGAAGGCCACGTAGGTTCGCGGATGGTGATCGGCGATAATGGTATCCATCGGAGATACGTAGATGTTTTCCGACGGATTCTTCAGCAGTGTCTCATAAGGCACCGTGGCGGTCTTGCCCCGGCGCTGCAGGGTAATGTTGGTTTCCATCGCCGCCGTCGACAATCCACCCGCCTGGGAGATGGCATCCAGAACGCGCTCGCCAGCTGGGCTCAGTTCGACCTTCGCCGGCGCATTGACATCGCCGAGAACGGAGACCTGGCTCGAATTGCTGGTGACCGTGGTAATGACCACCTGCGGCTCGATGGCGCGGCTGGAGAGCTTCTTGACGATGTCGGCCTCGACCTGCTCCTTGCGCTTGCCGGCAGCAACGATCCGGCCGGCATAGGGAACGCTGATGGTCCCGCCGCGGTCGATCGTCTGGCTTGGGATGGTCACGAAGTTGCCGGCACGGCTGCCCGCATCAGCCGGAATGAACAGGCCGCCCGATTGTGACTCGAAGATCGTGACCTGGACGACATCGCCATAACCGAGCGGGATGTCGGGGGCCGAGGACCGCGCGGTGCCGAAGCTGGCTTTCAGCGACGCCGCCGCTTTGCCGTCGAAGTATTTCAGCGTGTTCTGGTTGAGGTCGACCAGGGCATAGTCGATACCGACCTTGCGCTCCTTGGAAGAGACTTTGACGAGCGCCTGGCTGTCGATCAGCCCGGCGTCGGGTCCCGAACGCGGCAGCGAGGTACAGCTGGACAACACCACCATCAAGGCCGCCACGGACCCTTGGCGCAAGCGGATCGCAGCCTTCATGCCAAGTCCCATCCTAAATCCTCGGAAAACACCCTCACCACCTGATCGGTAGCACGCTTTGTTTTTGAATTCGATCGGGAACCGGCGGCGGCGAAACTGGTTATTGTCCGAGTGGCCGTGATATCCGGAGCGATATTCGCCCGCAGATGTGGCAGGTGACGGGATCGGCGAAGCCGGCTCGATCGTCAGGGATGTCCAGTCGTTACACGCAGTTACATTTTCGGCTGAAGCAAACCAGGAATTCATCAATCGCGGTACTCTTCGTTTGCCTGTATCGGGTTGGGGAGACCTGAGACAGGGACAGGGAAAAACAAGGGGCGAGGAGTGGATGGGAGGCCGCATCATACGAACCTCTTCAGGATTGTCTTGCGCAGCGGGATCTCGACGAACCGGCATGTCAACCAGCCGAACACCAGCGCCGCAATGACAGCCGCCACGAAACATAGCCAGCTCGCGAGCGGCGTCTTCGCATCGATGCCGAACAGCAGCGGCGCCACTTTTAGCCACAGGCTGATACCGACGATGCTCACCAACGCATGCGTCATGTACAGGCTGTAGGAAATCTTGCCCAGAAACAAGGCGGGGCTGTTGGAGAACAAGCGCGAGGCATTGGGGCATTGCAAGACGGCGAGAACAAGGACCGGTGCGAGAAGCACGGCGAATGACGCGAAGTCAGGAACGCTTAAGACAACCAGAAGCGCGGCGATGACGGCCCATATCGTCCAGGGGGCCGCCAGAAAATGACTATAGGTCAAATTGAGGCGAAACAGGGCCATCCCGCCGACAAACAGCGTCAGCACGCGGATGAGCACCACAGGCGTATTGGTCGGATACTGATCGGTGTGGGTGTCGATATTGTAGAGCACCAGCGCGCCGGCGCAGCAGAGCGTGAGGATCACAGCCGCCAGGCGCGCATTCCAGCGGCTGGCCAGAACCGCTGCGAAGGGAAAGATCGCATAGGCATGCCATTCGGCGCTGATCGACCAGGACGGGAAGTTCCAGGTGCGATGATCGATCCAGGGACCGTGTAGCATGAACAGCGCCGCCAGTGCCGAGTTCCAGGAGTAGCGTCCGTCGACCGAGGTGAAATCGGGCTTCCCGTGGATGAACGGGAGCAGCGCCAAAAGCAGGATCGCCATGGCAAACAGATGCACCGGATAGAGACGGGCGATGCGGGCGGCAAAGAAATCGCGATAGTCGGCCCAGCGCACCTTGTCGGAGAAGGCCGCGCCATAGACGTACATCATCACGAAGCCGCTCATGATGAAGAACACGTCCACCGAGAACCAGGCCTGCGACAGGATCGGCAGATGGGCAAGGAGCACCGACGTGATGGCGGGGAACGGGTCCTGCAGATGATAGACCACCACGAAAAGCGCGAGAATGCCGCGCAATCCGTCCAGTTGCTCAAGCCTCGGCCGCCGTTGTTTCGGGGCGCTGTCCTGTTCCGGGCCGGTGAGGGCAACCGGTCCCGCATTGGCCAGCGCAATCGCTGCTGCTTCCGACGTCATCGCGCGACGCCTCCCGCTAATGGGCGCTGACGCGCCACGGGATGATGAATCTGGTGATGATCGGATGTCGCGCTCAAGCGGGGGTCTCCTCGCCTGCTGCAACGAATTCCGGGATCGTCCTGTCCTCGACCAGGAAGGCGGCAAGCCACATGGCCGCAGCAAGGGCCGCGTGGCTCGCAAGAAATGCCACCACCAGTCCCGGCACGCCGGCGATCTTGACCCCGAGGGCCATCAGCAACCCGAAGCCAAAGGTAGCGCAGAGCGAGATGAAGGCGCGGATTCCTTGTCTGCCAGCACCGGTCAGGGCATCGGCGGGAGGATATTGCAAGGCGATCAGCGGCAAGGCGAGGCCGAGCATGGCGGAAATATTGGCCATGCTGGCAAAATCCTTGCCGAGCGCAAACGGCGCCAGATAGCCGGCCGCCGCCACCGCAATGCTGGAGGCGACACCGACGCCAAACAGCATCGGGGTAATCTTCAGCGCGTAGCGACGACTGGAGGCGAGGCCCTCCTTGCCGTGAACGAAGAAGTTCGGATAGGTGATCCGGGTGACGACCTGCAGCGGAAACAGCCCGAGCGCCAGCACCCGGGAGGCCGCGCCGTAGATCCCGACGCTGGCCGCATCGGCGAAGCGCCCGAGAAGGATGCGGTCGAAGTTCCCTTGCGAGGCGCGGGCCGCCTGGTTGACGCAGAAGGCGCCGCCCGCCTTCCATTCGTGCCTTTTCAACACGAAATGCGGACGACCGTAGAGCTTGATCACCAGCCCGATATAGACCAGCGAAGTGAGCATGCATTGCGCGAAGGCGAGCTCGATCCAGCCGTTGAGGTCGCTGCGCCCGAGTGCCAGAAAGTAGCCGAGTGCCAGCACCATGCGCAGCGCGGCCGTCGTCAGGCGAATCCAGCCGGCCCGCACAGTGTGGCGATGCGCCACCATGATCAATTCCACGGAGGCGGCGATCCTGTTGAGCGCGACCTCGCCGACGATGATAGCGAGTACATGCCAGATCCCGATCTCGGTCTGCATGAAGCCGACCGCCACGGCAAGCCCGGCAGCGGCGACGACCGGAAAGGTCGCGGCGGCGAGAAGCAGCAGGTTGCCGAAATAGGAAGCGAACTTCTGCGGCTCGCGCGACACAGCCCGCACCAAGAGATCGGCGCCGCCAAAGCCGACGAGTTCAACACTGACGACGGTGACCGCGAGGATGGCCGTATAGGAACCGAAAGCCTCGACGCCGAGGCCCCGCGCGGTCAGCGCGAAGGCCACGAGCTGCACCGCAAGCGCCGACACCGTCGGCATCAGCGCACCAACGAAGGTCATCAGTTTGAAGCGGGCCTCGAGATGACGGCCTAGTGCCATCGTTCGTTTCAGCATGCCAGATCGGCTCCTTGGTCGGTCCAGGTACAGAAGGGCGAAACTGGTGCCCCCGGTGTCGCTGTCAACGGCAGACCCTGCCGCTATCTTCCTGCTTCGGTGTTTCCGTTGGCTTTGCCTCTTCGGCCTTTGGACGCGCATACTCGACGAAAACATCGCCGAAATGGGCATTGTATCGGCCGCGCACCTTGTCGAATTCCAGCATCCAGCCGAGCATCCGCGATTCAGGCTCCCGCTGCAGGAAGGGATAGAGCACCAGCCGGGCGCTGAGGCCGAGGGTCTTGGCAAAGCTCTTGCGGCCACCGCCGCCAAGGCTTTCCCAGCGAACGGCGTGGTTGCCGACGCGGAAGCGCCGCTGGCGCATCCAGGCGATCGAGGCGCGGGACTGCGGCACTTCCTCGTAGACGAAGGCCGCTTCCGACCAGGCCATCTTCATGCCTGCAAAGAACAGCCCCCGGAAAAACACCGTGTCGCCGCCGCCCGAAAGTCCGAACTCCTCATCGAACAGGGGCCGTGGGATGGCTGCGATGGCCTGCAGGTCGATCAGGAAGTTGCAGGTGCAGAAGACGAAAGGCTTGCCGTTCAGGAACTGCTTGTCGACCGACCAGTAGCGCGAATATTTGCGCAGATGTGCGGCATTGTCCGGGAACACCGGCCGCACCGGCCCGCCAACGACGGCCGCCGCTTCCGAAGCCTGTGCCTTCAGCATCTCGCTCAGCCACTCCGGAGACGGCCACTCGTCGTCGTCGATCATCGCCACGAAGCGCAGGTTCAGCTTTTCGGCTTCGTCGAAGACCGCGTTACGGGCCGCGGAGATGCCGGGATGGGTCTCTATGCGATAATGCACCGTCAGTCCGGAGCGGGTCGAGAATTCGGCGACGCTTGCGGCAACTGCCGGATCCTGCCCGTCATTGTCGGCAATGATGATATCGGGCGGCGACGGGAGGGCCTTGGCGCTGATGGCGATGTGGTCGAGCAACCGCATCAGCGATGGCAGACGCTTGTAGGTGCACAGGCCGACCGCCAGACCCTCGTGGGGCGCCTTAGTACTCACATTCGTGTCGGATATCGTCACGGTCTCTCCTTGATATTAGGTGTAGCGCGCAGCGCGCCCGCCGAGCAGGCCGACGGCCCGTCCTGCGTAATGCGCCGTCGAAAGCATACCCTGCGCCGCTCCGTTCGGATCGCGGCGCAAACCCGCACCGATCGTCCGCAACAGCGAGGAAACGAAACCCTTTAAGGCCGTGGTGCAGGTCTTGCCGGTGCCGTCGTAAAAGCGATCGATCTGCGACATGTAGATCCCGGTCGTATAATATCGAGAGAGAACGCGGCTCGGCGAGAGCCGGCTTTCCGGTGTCGGCTCGAAGACGACGGCCTCGTCGCACCAGGCAATTCGCCCGCCGGCCTTGCGAACCCGGCGAAACAGATCGTAGTCCTCGCCGCCGGATGCGCTGTACTCGTTACGAAACAGGGGCTCAGGCGCCACGTCCAGCAGGGTTCGAGAGATCAGCAGGTTCTGCGTCGTGTTGAGGGACTCGACCAAGCCGGTCTTCCAGCGGCGACGCCGGGCAAAGATGCTGTTGCGCGCGAGAATATTCGCGCCATCCGGGAGAACCCCTTCGACGGGCCCGCCGACCAGATGCGCATCCAGGCTTTCCCCGCAGGCGATCAGGTTTGCCAGCCATCCCTCGGAAACGTAGCCATCGTCATCGAGCATCGCTAGCCAGCGCCAATTCGGCACGATTTCGGTCACGGCGCGCACCAGCCCGTTGCGCACCGGGGCCAGTCCTCGTTCCGGAATTGGGACGTAAAAACAACGCGGAAATTCCGCCGCAAAAGCCTTGACGACGGCCTCCGTGTCAGCTGAGCAGCCGTTGTCCGCTACAACCAGCCATACGCTATGATTAACTTCGTTAACCAAGCTCGACAGAAGTTTTCGCAGCAAATCCGGCCGCTGAAAAGTGGGAATGCCGATCACAATATCAGCCATCTAGTGCAATCTCGTTCGTCACGGTTGTCGTCCTAGCTTGAGTGTAGTCTATAGTGCAATGCAACATTAGGCTATGGCAAATCGTCAATTTTTCCTCTACAGTCGTTTTCAACAGGCAAGAATATGGCGTTAATTTTGCCACATTCATCATTAATTTCAATGACATGTTCCTACACCTAGGCTTGCCAAAGATGCCGACATGCTCACCCTTGCAGCGCCACATTGAAAACCGAGCGGGATGGGATTCTTAATGGTTCGAAGTGTTCTGGTCGCTATTCCGACGCTGAATGAAGCTGCTCATATCGAGGCTGTAGTCGATCAGCTTTACGTCGATCTGCCGGACTGCAAAGTACAATTTGTAATTGCGGACGGCGGAAGTACGGATGGTACGGTCGAGCTCGTGCGAAGCCTTGCCGAGCGACGCGACGACCTCTTCCTGATGCACAATCCGCAGCGCCTCCAGAGCGCCGGCGTTAACCTCGCAGTGCGTCAATACGGACAGGATTCTGACGTGATGGTTCGTTGTGACGCACATGCCTCCTATCCGCGCGGCTATCTCCGCTCACTGGTCGACCGCCTGCAAGCTGTCGGTGCGGACTCGGTGGTGGTGCCGATGGATTCGGTCGGAGACGGCTGCCTCCAGCGTGCCGTCGCCTGGGTCTCGGATTCACCCGTCGGCTCCGGCGGCTCCGCCCATCGCGGCGGCCGCCAGAGCCGTTTCGTCGATCACGGCCATCATGCCGCCATGCTGACGGAGAGTTTCCGTCGGGCCGGCGGCTACGAGGAAACCTTCACGCACAACGAGGACGCGGAATTCGATTGCCGGCTAAGGGCTTTGGGTGGAAAGATCTATCTGGATACCGATATCCGCATCGAGTATCAGCCGCGCTCGACCTTCCGCAAGCTGTTCAAGCAGTATTACAGCTATGGCAAGGGCCGGTCGCGCACGGTTCGGCGGCATCCAACGTCGTTCAAGATCCGACAGTTCGCGGTGCCTTCCTTCATGAGCGCTTGCGCGGCCGCCATCGTGATGAGCCCGCTTTTCCCGGTGCTGCTGATGCTGCCGGCCTTCTACATCTTCGTGCTGGCTTTAACGTCGGCAAGCATCGCTTTCAAGAAGCGGTCGCTCTGCGGTCTGCTGGCAGGCCCCGCTGCCTGCACCATGCACGTCTCCTGGGCGCTCGGCTTCATCACCGGAATTCTGACATTGCGTGAAAGTCAGTGGCAACCAGACAAGACTTACCGTGGATTGGGAGAGGCCGTTTGAAGGCTCCGAATGAAAATGCTCGGATGCCGGCGCTGCTGGTCGATCCCTCGCTGTTCACGCCGGCCTATGATGCCGGCCTGACGCGCGGCCTGCGCGCCGTCGGCGTGTCTCCCTATTGGGCCGCGCGGCCCCTGCGGGCTGGTGAGCACTCCGAGGTGTCAGCCGAAGACATCGGCATCACCTTCTATCGCGGCGTCGAAGCCATTCCGGCGAAACGCCAGAAGCTGCGCGGCCTTGCCAAGGGGCTATCGCACATCGTCGATCTCCTTCGCCTTGTCACCCACGTCTATCGCCACCGCCCGATGGTGATGCATGTGCAGTGGGCGGTGCTGCCGCTGTTCGACGCGCTGGCGATGCGCCTCGTGCGCCGTGTCTGCCCAGTGGTCATGACGGTTCACGACACGGTGCCCTTCAACGGCGAAAAGATCTCTTTCCTGCAGAATTCCGGCTTCGACATGCCGATCGCTGCTGCCGACCACGTCATCGTCCACACGCGCGGTGCCCGGCGCAACCTGATCTCGCGCGGCATTGCCGAGAGCAAGGTATCGATCGTGCCCCACGGACCGCTGACGCTGAACGTCGCAGCGCCGCCGCGACCGGCCGGCGAAACGCGAGATCCTCGCTGGACCTTCGTGATGTTCGGCCAGATCAAGCCCTATAAGGGGCTCGATGTCCTGGTCGAGGCCCTGGGGCAGTTGCAGCCGGAGCTTCGTCAGCGCGCGCGCGTCGTCATTGCCGGCGCTGCCCATATGGATATGGCGCCGCTTGAGCAGCGCATTGCAGCACTCGGCCTCAAGGATGTGGTCGAACTCCGGCTCGGCCGCCTCGATGAAAGCCAGATGGCCACGCTGTTCGAAGAGGCCGACAGCTTTCTTTTTCCCTACAGGCAGATCGATGCGAGTGGCGTCTATTTCCTGCTGAAGCCGACCGGCAAGTGGATGATCGCGTCCGATGTCGGCATCTTCGCAGAGGACATGCAGGAAGCAAATGGCGCCCTGGTGCCACCTGCCGACGTCGGTGCTCTGGCCGCAGCGCTCGCCGATGCCATCGAGCGACGCCCTGCGATCAAGATCACCGCCGGTGGCGACTGGACAAGCATCGGCGAGAAGACACTGGAAATCTACCGCGCGGCAATGAGCCAGCGCGGCGCCGTTTCCGCCTCCCAAACCGCCGCGCCGCGTTCCTCCGTCCTCTAGTCCCAGAAGGGTCCTTCCGACTTGCAGCAGCCCCAGAAGAAGCAGATCCAGGAAATACAGGTCCTCCGCCTTGTCGCCTCGATGATGGTGCTGATCAGCCATCTTCAGCACGAGGTGATGGACCAGTCCTTCGTCGATACGGCGAATTTCAAGCCGTTCGAGCCAGTCTTCTGGGCAGGTGGCGTCGATCTGTTCTTCATCATCAGCGGCTTCATCATGTACCACCTGTCGCGCAACAGTTTCGGCAAACCGGGCGCGCCGTCGCAGTTCATCCTGCGCCGCATCGTCCGCGTGGCGCCGCCCTACTGGTTTTTCACCATCGCCATGCTGTGCGCCATGGTGCTGTTTGCCGGCTCCGTCCGCTACGGCAGCCCGTCCCTGGAGCAGATCGTCGGCTCATTCCTGTTTCTGCCGTTGCCCGACCCCTACGGCCATTTCTATCCCGTGCTCATTCTCGGATGGACGCTGAATTTCGAGATGCTGTTCTACGCCGTCTTCGCCGTCGGCCTGTTCTTCAATAAGAGCTGGGGCATGACCTTCGTGATTGCCGCGCTGCTCGTGCTCGGCGGCTTGCCCTATTTCCACGTCGTGCAGAGCCCGCCCTTTGCCTTCTGGGCCAATCCCATCGTCTTCGAGTTTCTGTTCGGCATTGCGCTGGCGCATCTGCGCGACACCGGCGTGCGCGTCGGGCCGCTGGTCGGCTGGTCGCTGTTCGTGGCCGGCATGGCGTTGATGGTGGTCTTCAAGGTAACCGGCCTGACGGAACTTGGCGGGCTTTGGCGGCCGCTGTGGATGGGTCTTCCGGCCTTTGTCGCCTGCGCGGGCCCCGCTCTGCTCGACGAAAAGCTCGACAGTGCGCTGAAGCCGCTGATGCGGGCCCTGGTGTTCGGCGGCAACGCCTCCTTCGCGCTCTATCTGTCGCATCCCTTCTCGATCAACCTCGTCGCCTTGGTGGCGCCGCGCATCGGCATCCATAGCCCCTGGCTCTACATCGTCGTCGCCGGTGGCTTCGCGATGATCGTGGCCGCCTTCGTCTACCTGCTGCTTGAGCGGCCGATGACCGGCTGGCTGCACCGGCGCTTCTGGGCTCCAAAACCGCCGAAGACCTTTGACATCCCGGCGGTCGGGCCTAGGTGACGGCTTGCCTCAACAGACGCCGTCGCAACGCGACGCAGGGACTTCTTACGCCATCGGGAGACATCCATGACTGACGCCAAGGTCGCCATCATCACGCCTTCCTACCGCAACGATTTCGAGAATGCCGTCGATCTCTGCCGCAGCATCGACCGGTTTTGCGCGTTCGACTTCGAGCATCTCGTCATTGTGCCGGAGAGCGACATGAAGATGTTCGCCACGTTGCAGGGGCCGCGTCGTCGGGTCATGGCGCGGGAGAGCATCCTGAAGCCCCATGGCTTCCGCCGGCTTCCGGTCCCGACCATCATCAAGTTGCCGTTTGGCAAGACGCTGCGCATCCGCGAGCAATATTACCTGCCGGGCGTCGGGCGCGTCAGCGGCTGGCTTGTGCAGCAGATCGTCAAGCTCGGTGCCGGCGACCTGACAGAGGCCGATATCTTCATCTTCGCCGACAGCGATGTCTTCCTCGTCCGCCCATTCACGCTGGAAACGCTGAGGAGCGACGGCAAGCTCATTCTGCAGCAGCATGTCCGGGGTCGCGACCTCGATACCCACCGCCTTTGGCGCAAGACCGCGCATGAACTGCTCGGCGTCGACAAGCCGAGGGCACAGGAGCATTTCAACTATATCGGCCAGCTGATCCCCTGGGACCGCGCCACGCTGAACGGTCTCATCCGTCGCATCCAGTCGGTCACCGGGCCGAACTGGCAGCGCGCCATCGCCAAGGCAAAAACCGTCTCGGAATACATCCTCTATGGCGAATATGTCGTCGAGATCGCTGCAGTGGCGGAGCCGCGCCCGATCAGGGACATGAAGCTCGCCAACTCCGTCTGGTCGCCGGATGCGGTCATCGACGTCGAGGCCATCCTCGCGGCGATGGAGCCGGACAACATTGCCGTCCACATCCAGTCGACCAATCCGCTGCCGATAAACGAGCGTCGCGCCGCCATCGCCGCCATCAACGGCCGCGTCCTCGCGTCGCCGGTTGCCTAGATCAAGGAAGCAGCATGAATCGATCCCGCAAGATATTGGCTCTGATCATCTCGCGCCTGCCGCACAAGGCCTTGCGTGCAGTCGCTTACCGGCACCTCATGGGCTACCATCTGGCCAAGGGAACGAGCATCGGCTTCGGCGTCATGATCGCCGTCGATCGCTTCACCTCCGGGGCCGATGTCACCATTCGCCGTGGCACCAGCTTCATCGGGCCGATTACGGTCACACTCGGCGAAGGCACGTTCATCGGCCGCTGGAACCGCTTCGAATGCGGCGATGCCGCAGCCGATCCGCGCCAGGCCCATATGGGCTATGCCCGCCGCTTCGAGACGGGCCGCAATTGCCTGATCAACGAAAGCCACCTGTTCGACATTCTCGGCAGCATTACCATCGGCGACGGCAGCTGGGTGGCCGGCTTCGCATCGCAGTTCCTCACCCACGGCGCCGGCACCATGAACCGGGATATCGTCATCGGCGAGAAATGCTTTCTCGGCACGGCGGTACGCTTTGCTCCAGGCAGCGGCGTCGGTGACCGCGTCATCGTCGGCATGGGTGCGGTGGTAACGAAACGACTGCCGGAAAGCGACGTCATCGTCGGCGGATTGCCCGCCAAGGTGCTGCGCGCCCGTACGGAAGACGACGGCTATTCCTTCGAGCGCACCTGGTGATGGCGTTCGCTGCGGAAATATCCTCGGGCCACAAGCAGGGAGCGGGTGCCGAATGAGCAATTTAAAATATCGCGGCGACATTGATGGCCTGCGCGCCGTCGCGGTCCTGTCGGTCATTCTCTACCATTTCCAGTCCGGTATCTTTCGCGGCGGCTTTGTCGGCGTCGACGTATTCTTCGTTATTTCAGGCTATCTGATCACCAGCATCATCAGCCGCGAGATGCTGGCCGGCCAGTTCTCGTTCATCAAGTTCTACGAGCGGCGGGTCAGGCGCATTTTCCCAGCGCTTGCCTTCATGCTGGTGACTTCGGCCGTGGCCGCCTTCGTCATCCTCTATCCGTCCGAGCTGGTCGATTACGCGAAAAGCGTCATCTCGACGCTGACCTTCACCTCGAATTTCTATTTCTACGGCTTTCGCGGCTATTTCCTGAGCGACGTCGAAACCAAGCCGCTGCTGCATACCTGGTCGCTGGCGGTCGAGGAACAGTACTACATCTTCTTCCCGCTGCTCCTCCTCGCCCTCTACCGATTCCTGCCGCGCTTCGTGACGGCGGCAATTGCCGTTCTGGCCGTCCTGTCCTTCGGCCTGGCGCTTTGGCTGATGCACACGCAACAGCCCGCCGCCTTCTATTTCTCGCCGCCGCGCTTCTGGGAAATGTTCGCCGGCTCGCTGCTGGCGCTGGCCAACATCCCGGTCTTTCCACAGCGCATCCTGCGCGAAGGCGCGGGCGCGGCAGGCTTGTTTCTGATCCTGGCGGCGGGCCTGCTCTATAAGCCGACGACAGCCTTTCCCGGCATGACGGCGCTTGCCCCCGTTCTTGGCGCCACCCTCGTCATCTATTCCGGCGCCGGTCCGGCCACTTACGTCAGCCGCCTGCTGTCGCTGCGACCACTGGTCTTCGTCGGGCTGCTATCCTACTCGCTCTATCTCTGGCACTGGCCGGTCGCCGTGTTCTATCATCTCCTGGCCGAGCGCCCGTTGGAGCCGAAGGATCTCGTCATCGTGGCGCCGATCACCGCCGTTCTGTCCTATGTGTCCTGGCGTTTCGTCGAGCAGCCCGCCCGCGACCGGACCGCCGTGCCTGCCAGGCGGCTGTGGATTGCCAATTTCGGCATATCAACGCTGGGGATTGTCTTTGGCCTCTGGTGCATCGTCGCCTCCGGCCTGCCGATGCGCTTCTCTCCCGAGGTCGACCGGCTGGCAACCTATCTCCAATATGACGACCGCGCCGCCTATCGCCGTGGCACATGTTTCCTTGATGGAGAGCTGCAGACGCCCGCTGACTATGACCGGGAGGCCTGCCTTCGCTATTCGGACACAAAGCCCAACTACGTTCTGATCGGTGATAGCCACGGTGCCCATTGGTGGACCGGCCTCAGCAAGGCGATGCCTGATGTCAACCTGATGCAGGCGACATCGTCGGGCTGCAAACCCTTGATCAAGGGGAACGGCCTGAAGAACTGCCGCGCCTTCATGGACGGCATCTATGAAACGCTGAGCCAGCGTCATCCCCAGGCGGTCATCATTTCGGCGCGTTGGGTGGCCACAGACATGCCGGAGCTGCTGGCGACAATCGATCGGCTGAAGTCGATCGGCACCAAGGTCTTCGTCCTGGGGCCGATCCCGGAATACAGGATCGGGCTGGCAAGGCTGCTCGCGACCCAGGCACTCTGGGGCCCCAGCGATCTTGCCCAGGAGAGGCGCGTAGCGACCATGAAGACGATCGACAGTCAATTTGCCGAGACGTTGAAGGACAAGGGTGTCACCTATGTCTCGATCTACGACCTGCTCTGCCCGCCGGGCACGACGAAGTGCCAGACGACGACGGAAACGGGCGTTCCTATGCAATGGGACTACGGCCACCTGACAGCGCCCGGGTCGGTTGTCCTTGCCCAGCGTCTGGCACCGGAACTGACACAGCATTGAAACAGACTTGCCAAATTCAGAGGAGCTATCCAATGAACTCAAACGCTTTCAGGGCTTTCGCAAGCGGTCTTCTCTTTGTCTCCGTCAGTTCCCAGGCCTTGGCTGCAGGCGATCGGCTTTCCTTGCCAATGCCCTCCACGCCGGGAACCGCGACCTGCCAGCCGGCAGCCGCTGCCAGCGGCGGGCCGGAGGTCCATCTGACCCAGACCTTCAACGACGACTTCGACACGCTCGATCTCACCGGTGACAAATGGACGCCCCACTATGATGGCGACTACAGCTGGATGACCAAGCGCACACTGCAGGGCAACAAGGAGCAGGAGATCTACGTCGATACCGGCTACAAGGGGCAGGGCCGCAAGCCGCTCGGCCTCAATCCCTTCAAGGTCAAGGACGGCATCCTTTCGATTGTCGGCGAGCGCACACCCGACGAATTCAAGCAGGCGCTTTACAACTATCAATTCACCTCGGGGGTGCTGACCACCCGCAAGTCCTTCGCCCAGACCTACGGCTATTTCGAAATGCGCGCCAAGATCCCCGAGGGCAAAGGGCTTTGGCCGGCCTTCTGGCTGCTGCCGACCGACAAGAACAAATGGCCACCCGAACTCGACATCCTCGAAGTGGTTGGCCAGCAGGCCGACAAGATGGTGATGACGGCACATTGGAAGATGGGCGGCACCGGCGCCTATCAGCATTCCGGCTGCCGCGTTCCGCTGACGACAGCCACATCCGGATTCCATACCTATGGTGCGCTCTGGCAGCCGGACCGCATCACCTGGTATATCGACCGCAAGCCGGTGCAGGTCCTGACGACGCCGCCCGGCTACGACATCCCGATGTACATGCTGGTCAATCTGGCGATCGGTGGCAAGATGGTCGGCGTCGCGGATGAGGGCACGCCGCTTCCCGCCGCCTTCGAAATCGACCGGATATCAGCCTACCAGATCGACGGCATGAAGCCGCCGGAGGCGCCGAAATGACGCAAGCCTATGCGGGCGACGAAATCTACACAGCGGTCTCCACGCAGGAGAAGTCGTTGCCTGTCATGGCGAAGCTTTTCCTCGTCGTGCTGCTGGTGCTCTGCCTTATCCAGTTCTCCGGCGCCTGGTACTGGGGCGGCGTTGACCTGACGCAGGAGGACCTGGAGGGCGTGCAGCCGTTCGGCGTGCCGTTCCGTTACGGCGTCTGGCTCTGCATCAGCATCGCCGTCTTCTATTATTTCTCTTCCTATTCCTACAAGGCGGTCGGCACCGCCCTGATGCCCTTCCTGCCCTTCATCGGTATGGGGTTTATATCAGGCGTGCAGGGCTTTTCCGTCGTCAGCTCGGTTCGTATCGAGATCTTCTGGCTGCTGATGGCCTTGAGCGGCTCGGTCATCGGCCTGCTTTTGCCCGCAAACCTGATTGCCCGGGTGATGGGCCGCTACCTCACCGTCATCCTCATCATCTCGATCGTGCTGGTGGTGGCGGTGCCGACGGCTGGCAAGGAAGTCTACGGCGGCGCCAGCGTCTGGAAAGGTGCCTTCCAGCAGAAGAACTATCTTGGCGCGCTTGCCATGTGGGCGACGGTCTTTGCCTTCTTTTTTTCAAAAGCGATCGGGCGGTGGCAAAGCCTGCTGCTGTTCCTGGTTGCCGCCGTCTGCCTCGTGGGTTCGGATTCCAAGGGCTCGCTGGCCGTCGCCGTCGCCGCTATCGGTTTTTACGTGCTGCTGATGTCGATGTCGAAGTCGCGGCTTTCGCCCTTCATCGGCTCAACGGCGCTGATCGGCTCGGTTCTCTTGCTTGCAGTCGGCGTCTATTTCTTATGGGTGCCGATCACAGGCGCGTTTGGCCGCGATGCGACACTGACCGGGCGTACCGATATCTGGATGGCCTATCTCGGTCGGGTGGTGGATCACTGGTTCCTGGGCCAGGGTCCGGGCGCCTTCACCTCCGTCTCGCCGGTGACGGAGGATCTGTTCTTCCAGCTCGCGGCTCTCGGCTCGATACGCCAGCCGCACAACATCTTCATCGGTGTCGTCGGAGACGGCGGGGTCGTCGGTCTCTTCCTGTTCGTATCGGGACTGTTCTACGTCGCCTTCGTCCTGCCCTTCCAGAAAAAGACCTTCGAGGCGAGGCTCTGCGCCATCGGCGCCTTTCTCATCATCGTCGGTGGCATGGTCGAGGGCCGTGTCGGCTACAATATGAGCCTTGACGGCTTCTTCCTCTCCCTGCTGCTTGCAGCCCGCGTTCGTGCAGAGCGCGGCCAGCGGCGCCAGCAGCGGCTATCGCGCGTCGTGAACGACGGGGATGCCCTGCCAGCGACTTAAGGCTTGCCGGTTGATCAGGATCTTCTTCTGCGCAACTGGTCGAAATAGACGATCAGGATGATCAGAACGCCGGTGATGACGCGCTGCCAGAAGGAGTTCAGGTTGAGCAGGTTGGCGCCGTTGTTGATGGTTGCCAGAATGAAGGCGCCGATCAGCGGGCCGTAGGCGGTGCCCACAGCGCCGAACAGGCTGGTGCCGCCGATGACGGTCGAGGCGATCGCCTGCAGCTCCCAGCCGTCCGCCTGGGTGGCGTTGCCGATGGCGATGCGCGAGGCAAGCAGCACGCCGACGAAGGCAGCGAAGGTTCCGGACAGAATATAGGCGAGATAGATCATGCCCTTGACGTTGACGCCGGAGAGGCGGGCAGCTTCCGGGTTCGAGCCGACGGCGAAGAGATAGCGTCCCCAGCGGCTGAGATGGAGGAACACGAAGGCCGGAACGGCCATGATGATCACCATCCAGAACAGGCTTGGGACGCCGAGGAAGTCGGCGCGGGCAAAGTTGCTGAAGGCTTCATTGGTGATGTTGATCGACGATCCGTTGGTGATGAGAAGGCCGATGCCGCGCAGCGATGTCAGCGTCGCCAGCGTGATGATGAACGGCGGCAGGCCCATGCGCACGATACCGAAGCCATGGAAGGCCCCGATTGCCGTGCCGAACAGCAGCGTGATGATGATCGACGCCCAGACGGGCACGCCTGCCTGCAGCAGCCAGGCGATGATGACGCCGGCAAAGCCGACGATGGCGCCGACCGAAAGGTCGATCCCTGCCGTGATGATCACGAATGTCTGCCCGAGCGCCAGGATCGCCGTCATCGAGCCCTGACGCAGCAGATTGCTGATGTTGAGCGATGTCCAGAAGCTGTCCGTCGCAAAGGCAAGCGCCAGCCAGAGGAACAGCAGCAACCCGATCAGCGTCAGGCTGAAGAGGATGTTCATCCGCTTGCGCGGGGGCGGGGCGACGGTTTCGGCTGGGGTGACTGTCATCGAATTCTTCCCTTAATAATTTTGTCTCAGGCGCCGATGGCTTCGCCGAGGACTTCCTCGTGCGATGCGGCATGGAAATCGTGGCTCGCCACCAGCTGGCCGCTGCGGAAGACATGCAGCCGGTCGGCAAGCTCGTAGACTTCGGGCAGGTAGGAGGAGATCAGGATGATGCCGGCCCCTTCCTTCAGAAGCGTTGCAAACAGCCGATAGATTTCCGCCTTCGTGCCGACGTCGACACCAACGGTCGGTTCGTCGAAGATGAAGAGCTTGGCGCCATGGCTCAGCCATTTGCCGATGACCACCTTCTGCTGATTGCCGCCGGACATGCTGGAGGCGGCGACGTGGCGCGTGGGGGTCTTGATGCTGAGATCGCGGATCTGCTTGTTGGCGTTGGCCGCTTCCTTGCCGCGATTGATCACCGGGCCCATGCTCAACCGCTGGAAGACCGGCAGGTTGATGTTGAGGCCGATCGACTGGTTGAGGCACAGTCCCTGGTCACGCCGGCTCTCCGGAGCGAGCGCAATGCCGAGGGCCATGGCGCTCCGCTCGTTCTTGATCTCGGTCTTGTTGCCCATCCAGTGGATTTCGCCTGATGTCGTCTTCTCGCGGCCGTAGAGCCCGAGCACGAATTCGCTGCGACCGGCGCCGATCAGCCCGTAGAGGCCGACGATCTGCCCGGCCTTGACCGTCAGCGAGATATCCTCGAAGCCGGGCCCGGACAGCCCGCGGACATCGAGGATCGTCTCGCCGATCGGAATCTCTTCCTTGTGGTAGATCTGCTCGATCGAGCGGTTGATCATCATCTGGATCAGCTCTTCGTCGCTGGTCTCGCCGATCAGGCGCGTGCCGACATGGGTGCCGTCGCGCAGGACCGAGACGCGATCCGCAAGCTCGAACACTTCCTCCATGCGGTGGCTGATATAGACGATGGTCACACCTTCCGCCTGCAGGCGGCGGATCAGCTTGAACAGCTGCGCCGATTCCTGGCGGGTGAGATAAGCGGTAGGTTCATCGAAGATCAGGAATTGCGTGCCGCGCATCGCAGCCCGCGCCGTCGCCACCAGCTGCTGCTGGCCGATCGTCAGCGAGTTCAGCGGCGCTGCGGCGGGCAGGCCGAAGCCGAGATCGTTCAGCACCGTCTGCGCCATCTTCTCCATCTGCTTCTTGCGCATCAGGCCGAAGCGGTTGACCTCGTCGCCGAGAAACATGTTGGCCGCCACCGTCAGGTGCTGGCACAGCACGACTTCCTGGTGAACGGCGTTGATGCCGCGCTCGATGGCCTCGTTCGGCGTCGCCAGCGCGACCGGCTTTCCGCACCATGCGATTTCGCCCGAGGTGCGCGAGATGACGCCGGTCAGAAGCTTGATGAGCGTGGACTTGCCGGCGCCGTTTTCACCGACAATGGCGTGGATTTCGCCAGCGAGGAACGTCAGCGTCGCGGGCTTCAGGGCCTGCACCGACCCGTAATTCTTTTGCAGCGCCTTCAGTTCGAGAATGGGCGATCCCGGCGGGACACGGTTTGCTTCCTTGAGCGCGGCACTGTCATCGTGGCGATGACTGACCTCTTCCAATCCGGCCATGGGCCTATCCTCTTCCTTGCGGCCGGCACCTTTCGTCGGGCGTCGTTCGCATTTCACCTAAGCGCATCTGTTGGGTGGAAAAGGCCGCGCGGTTTGCGCGCGGCCTTTCTGGTTGGTTTGTTACTTCAGCTTCGGGTTCAGCAGAGCGTCGATCTTCGGTTCGCTCATGTTCGCCTTGGTCACGAGGTTGGCGCCGGTGTCGACGGTTTCAGCAACCTTCTCGCCCTTGGAGACGGCAAGTGCTGTCTTGATGCCGTCGTAACCCATGCGGTAGGGATCCTGAACGACGAGGCCAGCGATGGCGCCGCTCTTCAGGAAGCCGATCGTCTTGTCGTCGCTGTCGAAGCCGATGACTTTGACCTTGTCGCCGAGCTTGTTTTCAGCGATCGCCTGGCCAACGCCCTGTGCCATGATCAGGTTCGAGGCGAAGACGCCGACGATCTTCGGGTTCGAGGTGATCAGGTCTGTCATGATGTTGAGGCCGGTGGTCGCCTGGCCGTCGGCATACTTGTCAGCAACGATCTTGAGGCCTGGATACTTGGTCTTGATTTCTTCCATGAAGCCTGCGCGGCGCTGCTCGAGAGAGCCGGCACCGGGAGTGTTGGTGATGATGACGACGTCGCCTTCTTCCTTGCCGGTCATGGCCTTGATGGCAGCAGCCAGGCCGTCGGCAGCAATGCGGCCGCCCTGGGTGTTGTCGGTGGTCAGGAAGGACTTGAATGCCTTGGAGTCAGCGCCGGAATCGATGCCGATGATCGGAACGGACTTTGCAGCTTCGTCGATCGGCTTGCCGAGTGCCTTGGACTCGGTCGGCGAGATGACGATGGCAGCAGGTTTGCCGGCAACGGCATTTTCCAGGATGCTGATCTGGCCGTTGACGTCCGTCTCAGCCTGGGCACCGAGTTCCGGTACCTTGACGCCGAGGTCCTTGCCGGCCTTGCGGGCGCCGGCGAGAACGATCTGCCAGTAGAAGGACGTGGTGTCCTTGACGATGATCGGGATCGTCACTTCGGCAGCGAAGGACGCTGCTGGCATCGACGTGGCGATGAAAGCGGCGCCGGCGAGGGCAGCAAATGCACGGCGGGAAAGAATGGATTTCATGATGTAAATTCTCCTCTCAGGTGCGTTCTCCTCCAGAGAAATCGACCCGCTGAACGCATGCGGACGATTTTGTATCGGTAGTCACTTGATGGTTCGACGCGAACGGGAGCGCGCGTCTGGGCACGCCAGCCTTGTGTGGCTCGAACTGTCTTGAATGCGGACCGCGTCCGCAACTCTCCTCCCTCTCCAAGGCCGTCTCCCCACGGCCACTTTACTCAACGAAACATAAATTCCATTAACGTGTCAAGATGGAATGTATGTTCCAAATAGGCCTATGCTCCGCTTTCGGCCTTTATCTTCTTCGTCCGCTAGACCCGAACTGCATCTTCCCCGAGCGGCGGCGCAACAAGCGCGTAGGGCTCGAATTCTGGATAGAGGCTGTCTGGCACTGGCTGGGCGAAATTCTCGATGTTGCGGTCTAGGCTCGAGGCCTTCCCCGTGCCGATCAGCACCGAGGCGACGATCGGACTGCGCAGCGGAAACTGCAGCGCTGGCGCGGCCAGCGGCAGGCCGTTGTTCTTGGCGATGGCCTCCATGGCGGCAACCTTTTCCCGCACCTCTTCGGTCGCCGGCATATAGTCGAAATTGGCGCCGTCAACGGGACCGGTGGCCAGGATGCCGGAGTTGAAAACTCCACCGATGACGAGCGATGTCTGCGTTTTCTCGCAGAGCGGCATGAGCTCGTCGACGGCCGAGCGGTCGAGCAGCGTGTATCGCCCGGCAAGCAGGATGCAGTCGATCGGCGCAGCGCGCATCACGTCGAGGCAGACGGGCACCTCGTTGACGCCGAGCCCGTAGGCGGCAATTGCGCCCGACGACTTCAGCTGCTCGAGCGCCTTCAGCCCGGAGCCGAGCAATTGCCCGAGATAATGTTCGTTGGCAGCTCTTCCGTGGGTATAGACGCCGATGTCATGGACATAGAGGATGTCGATGTGGTTGAGGCCGAGGCGGGCATAGCTGAAATCGACGGACCGCATGATACCGTCATAGGAATAATCGTAATCCGCATCGAAGGAGAGCGGGTCGACATAGCTGTAGTCCGGGACGGTGCCTGTCGGCACCGGGCGCAGCAGCCGGCCGACCTTGGTCGACAGCACATAGCTGCCATCCGGCTTGTCACGCAGGAAATCGCCGACATGCCGCTCGCCGAGGCCAAGGCCATACCACGGGGCAACGTCGAAATAGCGGATGCCGCTGTCCCAGGCCGCCTGCAGGGTCTCCATCGCCTGATCGCGCGGGCAGGCGCGGAATAGACCGCCGAGCGCTGCTGCACCGAAGCTGATCTCGGTGACCTCGAGCGCCGTCCTGCCGATTTTCCTCCTGTTCATCATCTCTCCCCAGACGATTGTCGATCTGTCTTGTTCAAAGTGTTGCGCCGAGATGCCAGGGCACGAATTCGTTGTCGCCGTAGCCGAAGGCTTCGCTCTTGGTCTTCTTGCCGGATGCCGTCTCGATGATCAGCTCGAAGATTTCCCGACCCTTGGCCGCGATCGTCGTCTCGCCGGTCGCAATCGTGCCGCAGTCGATATCCATGTCCTCTTCCATCGCCTGGTAGAGCGCGGAGTTGCTGGCCAATTTGAACGACGGGGCCGGGCGAGACCCAAAGCAACTGCCGCGACCCGTCGTGAAGGCAATCATGTTGGCGCCGCCTGCCACCTGGCCGGTCGCCGATACCGGATCGTAGCCGGGGGTATCCATGAACACCAGCCCGCGGCCGGTCACACGTTCGGCATAGCCGTAGACATCCGTCAGCGGCGAGCGCCCGCCCTTGGCGACGGCACCCAAGGATTTCTCGAGAATGGTCGTCAGGCCGCCGCGCTTGTTGCCGGGCGAGGGGTTGTTGTCGAGCGAGGCGCCGTGCAGGGCGACATATTGCTCCCACCAGGTGATCTTGGCATCGAGCTTGGCCGCCACATCCTCGCTGACAGCCCGGCTGCGCAGCAGGTGCTCGGCGCCGTAGATTTCCGAAGTTTCCGACAGGATGGCCGTACCGCCGGCTGCCGCCAGGAGATCGGCCGCTACGCCCAGGGCCGGATTGGCGGTAATGCCGGACAGGCCGTCGGAGCCGCCGCATTGCAGGCCGATGATGATCTCGCTGACGGAGATCGGTTCGCGCCGCGCAGTGCCCGCTTCCTCGCAGATTTCCTTCAGCACGCCCATGGCAAGGTTGACGGCACGGCGCGAGCCGCCCGCATCCTGAATGTTGAAATGGCGCTTGGCAGCACCGGCACCGCTCTGCCCGTAAAGGGTCAGCTGGTTGACCTCGCAGCCGAGGCCGATCATCAGCACGCCACCGAAATTCACGTGGCGCGCATAGCCGGCCAAAGTCCGGTGCAGGATGTGCATGCCGTCGCCGGTCGAACTCATGCCGCAGCCTTGGTCGTGGACGATGGGCACGAAGCCATCGATGCCGTCGTAATGCGGCAGCAGCGTCCGGTTTGCCTCCTCGGCAATGGCGCGGCAGACCGTGGTGGAACAGTTCACGCTGGCAAGGATGCCGATGTAGTTGCGCGTCGCGGCGCGACCGTCGGCGCGGCGGTAGCCCATGAAGGTGCGGGCCTTCTCGGCATCGGTCGCGGTTTCCGGCGGAATGGATGCGGTCGCCGACAGGCGGTCGTTCTCGAAATGCAGGTTGTGGCTATGAACATGATCGCCGGCCTTGACGTCAGCAGTCGTCCGTCCGATCGCCTGGCCGTATTTGACCACAGCATCGCCAAGGCCGATGTCGCTGAGGGCAAACTTATGACCCGGATCGATCTTGGCGCGCGTTGTCAGCGAGCGGTCGACGACCGTCCCTGCCGCGATCGGCGCTGTCGCCACGGCGACATTGTCGCCGTCGGACAAGATGATCCAAGGCTGGTTGTTCAACATCATCTCCCTGTCGAAACGACCGCTACATCGGCAATCGTCATTGATTTTGTTTTTTATCTACAATAAACATTTTGAAGTCAACGGGGAATATCGCCGCTGACGGGGAGAAGACACCGCCAAAAATAAGCGCCGTTCAAGGGCGCATCGCAGTGGCCAGGTACGGTTTGCAGCCTTAAAAGGCGGCAGATCGCATGGGGTCCTGCAGGCATCAGGGGGTCGGTATGGCCAGACAGAATACGGTCTTCAAGGAGGCGTTCAACCGCTATGCGGCGACGCTGCTGCCGCATGCCGCCCTGCCGTCGGAGCCGGAGATCGCAGCCCAGCTCGGCATCAGCCGCAGCACGGCGCGGGCCATTCTGTTGCGGCTGAGCGAGGTCGGTATCATTCAGTGGAACAAGCGGGAAAAGACCGTCCTGCGCCCGCCCATCGCCAGCGACCTCTTCCCCGAGCAGGAAACCAACTCGCTGCACGACATCATCGAACGCAGCTTCATGCTGCGCATTCTCTCGGACGAAGCGCAGCCGGGCATGCAGATCAACGAGCTGGAGCTGGCCCGCGAGATCGGCACAGGCACGACCAGCGTCAGGGAATTCCTGATCCGCTTTTCGCGCTTCGGCCTGATCGAGAAACGCCCCAACAGCCACTGGACGCTCAAGGGCTTCACCCGCGAATTCGCACTGGAGCTCGCCGATGTGCGCGAGATGTTCGAGCTGCATTCGGCCTCGGAATTCGGGCGGTTGCCGGCCGATCATCCGGCCTGGGCGAGCCTTGCCGCGATCCGCCAGGAGCACGACGAGCTGGTCGCCGATCTCGACGCCCGCTACCGCGATTTTTCGCAGCTCGACGAGAAGTTTCACCTGCTCATCCATCGCGCGTCGAAGAACCGCTTCATCGCCGATTTCTACGACGTCATCGCCATCGTCTTTCACTACCACTACCAGTGGAACAAGGCTTTTGCCCGCGAGCGCAATGCCCGGGCGATCACGGAACATCTGGCCTATATCGAGGCTCTCCAGTCGCGTGATGCCGCCCGTATCGAGAAGGCATGTCGCAATCACCTGCAGTCCGCCCGGCAAACCCTTCTGCAATCCATACCGCAGGCTCCGAGCGAGGAAGGAAAACACCCATGAAAACCCCCATCATGCAGTTCGGCACCAGCCGCTTTCTCCAGGCCCATGCCGATCTCTTCATCAGCGAGGCGATGGAGAAAGACGAGGCGCTGGGACCGATCACCGTCGTCCAGACGACAGGCTCGAGCGAGCGCGCCGAGCGTCTGAAGGGCCTGGCTGCGAATGGTGGCTTTCCCGTTCGCATTCGCGGCATCGAGGATGGCCAGCCGGTCGACCGCGTCCGGCAGGTGACGAGCGTCCGTCGCGCGCTCTCCGCCTCCACCGACTGGAGCGAGATCGAGCGCATCTTCATCGAGGAAGTGTCGCTCGTGCTCTGCAACACCGCCGACCGCGGCTATGATATCGCCGGCGAGCCGCAGGCACTGCCGTCCGGGCTGCCGGTCTCCTTTCCCGGCAAGCTCACTGTCTTGCTGCATGCAAGATTTGCCGCGGGTGGCGATGGCCTGACGATCCTGCCCTGCGAGCTGATCAGCAGGAATGGTGAGGCGCTCCGGGCGATCGTTCTCGATCTCGCAGCCCGCTGGTATCAGGGCGGTGACTTCTCCGCCTGGCTCGAAAGCAAAGTGATCTTCTGCAACACGCTTGTCGACCGTATCGTCTCAGAGCCGCTTTTTCCAGCCGGTGCCGTTGCCGAGCCTTACGCGCTCTGGGCGATCCAGAGGGTCGCTGGCCAGGCTTTGCCCTGCGTCCATCCGGACGTGGTCGTGGCTGATGACATCGAGCCCTATGAAAAGTTGAAGTTGTTCATTCTCAATCTCGGCCACAGCTTTCTCGCCCATCGCTGGATCGAAGGAGGCCGCATAGAAGGGCTGACCGTGCGGGAGATGCTGGGCAGTGAGCAGACAAGACTATCTCTGCTCTCACTCTATGAAACCGAGGTCGTGCCGGGGTTTGCCCGCAAAGCCATGCAGGCAGAAGCGAAGGCCTATGTCTCTGCGACGTTGCAGCGCTTCGACAATCCCTTCCTCGATCACAGGCTTTCCGACATAGCCCAGAACCACGCCGAGAAGATCCGTCGGCGCTTTCAGGGATTTCTCGATTGGTCGGGTGCGGAGGCGCCGACATTGCAAGCGATCATTCGCGCATCGGAAGCCTCTGCCTAGGCGTTCAGCCAACTGCCGACAACCACTGCCGTTTTCGGCTAGTCAATTGTACCGGCCGGCATATAACAAGTCATATCCTGCAGCCACTGGATCGATGTCCCGATGCGTCTTGCCAGCCTTGCCATGTACACGGCGCCCACGCCCATCGCCGTCGCCAACGACGCGCTCTGGGCCTATGTGCGCGACCGCTTGCGCCAGTCCGGGATGGACGGTGTGCCGGACAGTCTTGATCGCGATGTTGTCTATGATCAGGCATGGCTGCGCCCCGATCTTTTGTTGGCGCAGACCTGCGGCTTCCCCTTTGTCAAGAAGCTGCGCGGCCGTGTCCGCCTGTTGGCAACGCCGGTCTACGGCTTTCCCGGCTGTGACGGGCCTTTGAACCGCAGCAAGATTATCGTTGCCAAGGATAGTCCTGCTCGGACCCTCGATGACCTCAGGGGTCTGACGGCCGCCATCAACGAGCCGGGCTCGAATTCCGGCAGCAACCTTTTCCGCGCGGCCATTGCGCCCCTGGCGACGAACGGCCGTTTTTTCGCCTCGGTGGTGGAAACCGGCGGGCACGTTGCCAGCATCGATGCCGTTGCTTCGGGTAAGGCGGACGTCGCGGCGATCGATTGCGTGACCTTCGGCAACATCGGGCGGTTCGATCCGGGTCGGCTGGCCGGCTTGCGCGTGCTTGCCGAAACGCCGGAAGGCCCAGGTCTGCCTTTCATCACCTCCAGTGCGACCACTGACGAGGAACTCGCTCTGATGCATAGGATTCTCGATGAGGTCGCCGCAGCGCCGTCGCTTGCGGACGTGAGGGACGTCCTCTCGCTCCGACGTTTCGAGGTGCTGTCCGAGGACGCCTACCAGCGCCTGGCAGATCTCGAGCAGCAGGCCGTAGCGCTCGGCTATCCCGCTGTGGCCTGATGAGACGGTCCGGGACTGACGCGGCACCATCCGCCGAGCCGGGCGTTACGATTGTTGACAAGCTTCCGGCGGTGACCAACATGCCGTCCCGTTGTCGATAGCCGGCTTCATGTCGGAGGGCGAGCTATCGCCGGAAAATTCACTACAGCGCTGCCCGGGAGAGCGGCGCGTCGATTACGAAATGAAAACGGGAGGCCAGTCATGGCGGGTTATAGCGAAAATTTCGACACGGGCAGCTATGTCGGCAGGGTCTGGGATAGGGCAAAGCAGGGACCGTCGGTCGTGGTCGTGCGTCAGGGACGCGTCTACGACGTGACATCGAAGGACATACCGACTGTTTCCGCCCTGTTGGAGATGGACGATCCCGCAGCGTTCCTGCGCAACCGGGACGGCGAAACAATTGGCAGCCTCGAGGCACTGCTTCCGGGCGAAATCAACACAAGTCAGACCCATCTCCTTGCCCCTATCGATCTCCAGGCGGTCAAGGCCTGCGGCGTGACCTTTGCGCGCTCGATGCTCGAACGGGTGATCGAGGAGCGAGCGGCCGGCAACCCGGATCTTGCCAACAGCATCCGCGCCCGCATCACCGCGATCATCGGCGACAGCCTCCGCAATCTGAAGGCCGGCTCGCCCGAGGCGGCCAAGGTCAAGGCGGCGCTGATCGAGGATGGCGTCTGGTCGCAATATCTCGAAGTCGGCATCGGCCCGGATGCCGAGGTGTTCTCGAAGGCGCAGGTTTTGTCGTCAGTCGGTCACGGTGCCGACGTCGGCCTGCATCCGATCTCGAAGTGGAACAATCCCGAGCCGGAAATCGTGCTGGCGGTGGACAGCCAAGGCCGGGTCAAGGGCGCGACCCTCGGCAACGACGTAAACCTGCGCGATGTCGAAGGCCGCTCCGCCCTGCTGCTCGGCAAGGCCAAGGACAACAATGCGTCCTGTTCAGTCGGCCCTTTCATCCGCCTGTTCGACGAAACCTACAGTATAGACGACGTCCGCAATGCCGACCTAGATCTGAAGATCGAAGGCGAGGACGGCTATGTGCTCAATGGCAAGAGTTCGATGAAGGAGATCAGCCGCGATCCGCTCGACTTGGTTGCCCAGACGATCGGCCGGCATCATCAATATCCCGACGGGTTGGTACTGTTCATGGGCACGCTGTTTGCCCCTGTCGAGGATCGTGGCATCCCGGGCCAGGGTTTTACCCACAAGATCGGCGACATCGTCACCATCTCAAACAACAAACTCGGTGCACTCCGCAACCGCGTGCTGCTGTCGACGGACTGCGCGCCGTGGACATTCGGTGTGTCCCAGTTGATGCGCAACCTTGCGGCGAGGGGCCTGCTCTGAAGCAAGCCCCTCTTGTCCTATTCGGAGACGAACAAGGCAACCGGCGAGGTCTGCAGGATATCCGCCAGTTTCAAAGGACGACCGGCTTCAAAAGTCCGGTTGTCGATGACATTGCGTAGGGCCCAATTGTCATCGCTAGGGAGGACGATGGCGCTGTCGCCCCAGTAATCGCCACATGGCCATTCCGTTGCGCCAAGGTCGAAAACCTGACGCGGCGCAATCGCAAGCGCCACTTTTCCTTGATGGCGGCGGAGAAATGCGACCGCCTTGTCCGCGCGCTTGCCGGTGACCTGAAGTGGCTCGTAGTCGCCCTCGGCAAAGAGCAGAGGCTCGGCCTTGCGCAGGGCAAGGCCCTTGGCAACCAGCTGCTGCTCGACGACGCCTCGCGCCAGCAAGCCTTCGTCTCTGTCTGCAATCTTGATCTCGAGCTCGGCGGCGAGTTTAGCATAGTCCGGCAGACGGCGATTGTCGGGATCGACAAGGCTGAAATCCAGCTGCTCGGCGCCCTGATAGATGTCCGGGATGCCCGGTGCTGCCAGCTTGATCAGCGTCTGCGTCAGACCATTGAACAGACCGGCGCGGATGAAGGGCTGTAGCGTCCTGGCGAAATCCTGCAGGAACTCGGTATTGCCCGGTTCCAGCAAGGTTGCCGCGTAGGCTTTGACGGCATTTTCATAGGCGGCGTTTTCCTCGCCCCAGTTGGTACGCTGCTTTGCCTCGCGCAGCGCCTTCTCCACATAACCCATGAAACGCTCGGAAAGACCGGCGGGCACGGTAGCATCGGGGCTGGCCTCCGCCGGCCAGGCGCCGGCCAGCGCCTGATAAAGCATCCATTGGATTCTCGGCTCCGGCGCATCGCCATCCGGCAGGTTTGCGACATGGGCAGCGTTGATCGTCTGCCAGCGCTCCACACCAGCGCACCAGGCTTCGGGCGCTTCGCTGAGGGCATAAAGCCGTGCCCGGGCGTCCTCGCCGCGTTTGGTGTCGTGCGTCGAGGTGGCCGACAGGCCCGCCGGCTGGGTCTCGGCCCGCTTTGCCATCTCCTCATGAAACCGCTCGACACCGAATGTATCGGATGCAGGCTCGCCGCCCACCTCGTTCAGCCCGATCAGGCGGTTGTAGCGGTAGAACATCGTGTCTTCGATGGACTTGGCGGTGAGCGGACCCGTCAACTGCTGGAAGCGGCGGCGGAATTCCTGGGCTGCATCTGCGGCAGCCGGCGATACCTCAGCCTGGAAGACCCGTTCGATGAAGGCCAAGGCCTGGCCGTCGGGCGCATGGGTCGAGCTCGCCGCGGTGTTGACGATCCTCTCCCACATATCTGCGTCGCTTACCTCAAGGCGCCCCTGCGAACCATAGGTTCGATAGACAGGGCATGCAACGAGCAGCGACACAAGCGCCACCTCCAGCTTATCCCTATCCGGCGCGTCATCGACACCTTCTCCAGCGGTCTGCAGCAGCTTCAACAGAGTATTGGTCTCGACAGCGAAATTCTTGCGCGCAAGCATCGCCTTGACGGAAAGGGCGCCTTCGGCAAATTCCGGCTCGCCATCGGCGAGACCGCGATAGGTGTCGGTGATCGTCTTCATTCCCGCCGTGGCGACCAGGACGTCCGGCAGCGTCGTGATGAACTCATAGCCGGTGGTGCCGGAGATCGGCCAGGCCTTAGGCAGCGTCTCTCCCTCCGCCAGGATTTTCTCAACGACGATATAGGTGTCGTCGCCGACTGCACTGCGCAGGCGGTCGAGATATCCGGCGGGATCGGCGAGGCCGTCTATATGATCCAGACGTAACCCGTCGATGGCGCCGTTGCGCACCAGTTCGAGCGTCAGCCGATGCGCGTCATCGAACACTGCAGGATCCTCGACGCGCAGCCCGACAAGACCGGTGACCTCGAAGAACCGGCGATAGCTGAGCTCGCGCGGCGCGTCCTTCCAGAACAGCAGCCGCCAGGGCTGGGCGTCCAGTACGGCCCGGACAGAGGCCGGATCGGCGAATTTCCGCTCAAGCGCCTCACGGATTTCGGCGGCGCTGCCGGCGAGCAGTGCCCGTGTGCTGCGATGGAAATCCGCCTCGTTTTCTGGCTTTGCCGTCGAGGCGAGCGTCAGAAGCTTGGCTGCGGCGGGAACGTCGATGCCGGACAGCACATCCGCGTAGCTGCTGGGCACCAGCGGCACCATCTGTTCATAGTAGGCGATTGCCAAAACGCCGGCTTCCTCGTCGACGACAAGCTTGAGCTCGCCCTCGGCCAAGGCTTCGTCCAAGGGCTTTCCCAGCAGCGGCAGGGTCAGCTTGCGTCGCCAGTCGATGTCGAAGTGCCGGCCGTAGGGGCTTGCTTCTCCCCATTCGACGACGCTCCGCCACCAGGGGTTCTCGAGAGAAGCGGCCATGTGGTTCGGGACGATGTCGACGAGGAGCCCGATGCCGGCAGCGCGAAGAGCCGACGACAGCCTGTCGAAACCTGCTCTCCCGCCGATCGCCGGATCGATCTCGTTTGTGTTGGTGACATCGTAGCCATGGGTCGACCCATCCGTGGCAGTGAAGATCGGTGAGGCATAGAGGTGACTGATGCCGAGCCGGCTGAGATAGGGGACGATCTGCTCGGCATGCTCGAAGGTCATGCCGTCACGGAACTGGATGCGGTAGGTCGAGCTGGGCAGCGTCATAGTTTTCCTGGGAGAATGGGACGGTTGCTCGGCCTGCAGCCACCCTCATCGATGGCCGGCGCAGCCGCATCGCGGGCGTCGAGCCAGAGGAATGAGCATGAATGCATAGTGCCAGCGCCGTGCGGTGAAGCCTCGGTCCGGAAAACTAGCGGAAATGCATTTGGTTCCGTGCGAACGGACGCGGGACGAGTCCAGAGCCGTGGCTCGCGGCCTACCCGGATTGCGGTTAGTGGGTCGGCTGGGGCTCGGGTGTCGCCTGGCTGCGGGCGGCCGTCAGCTCTGCGGTCGTATGGTTCAGCCTGTCGGCCAGCACCCGCATGATATCGACTGCCATTTCCGGGAAGTCGGACAGCAGCTTGAGGAAGTGCTCCTTGCTGATCCGCAGGGCCTCGACGTTCGAGGTGGCCTTGACGGTCGCGGTACGGGAGACGTCACAGAGGATCGCGATCTCGCCGACGATGGAGTTCACCTCGACATCGGCAACCTTGATTTCACCGGCAGGGGTATCGACGAGAATATCGGCTGTGCCGGCAAGGACGACATAGGCTGCGTCGCCGAGGTCGCCCTGGTGAAACAGGATCTGCCCCGTCCGATAGCTGACGCGGTCGGACGTAAAGGCCAACAGCTTGAGCTTTGCCGGCGCGATGCGGGCAAAGATCGGCACTCGCCTCAACATTTCGACTTCGTCTCTCAAAAGCATGCGCGTCTAAACCCCATTCGCCGCCGCCTGATAGCCTATAACGATAAAAGTTCTTTGAACATACCGTTATGCTCCAAAAGATCGGAGGTCGTGCCGCTTTCCGCCAGCGTTCCACCCTGGAAAACCAGTACGCGCTGGAATTGTTCTGCCAGGCTGACATTCGAAAGCACCCAGATGATCGCCGGCTTGTGATCGCTGTTCTCGATATCCTTGAGAACGGTGCGAACGATCTGGTCCTGGATGCGGTGGTCGAGCGCCACCAGCGGCCGGTTGAAGATCATGTAGTCTGCTCTCTTCAGCAGTGCCCTGGCGAGATTGAGCTTCTGGCGCTGCACGTTTGTGAGCCGCTTGCCGCCCGAGCCGACGTCAAAATCGAGCCCGATCGACAGCACGCTGTCCTGCAACCCAAGCCGATCGAAGAGATCGCGCATGATGACATGAATCTGTTCGGGCGCATCGGCTTGCTGGTGGGCAATGCGCCCGAACAGCACGTTGTCCATCAGCGTCGCCGACGCGGTAAACCGCTCCGGATCGTAGCGCTCGATCACGGCATTGAGGTCGTCTGGAATATGCTTGTGAAACTCCGTGCGCGCCTCGACGATCTTGTCCATCAGCTCGCGGGTCAAGAGACCGAAGCGGTGGCGGGGTTCGATGTAGGAGAAGCTCAGGCGGATCATCGCCGCCCGCTCCTCGGGCGTCGCGCTGTCGAAATTGCGGCCGCTGAGTTTTTGCAGGAGCGCCTGGTAGTCCGGAATATCGTCCGCCGTCATGAACGTCAGCTGCTGGAAGAACGGATGGTCCGGCGGCAGGTCGTTGAACAGTTCGACGGTGTTCTCGGCGATTTCGATCCCCATCTCGTAGAGCTCGCTGTTCAGCCCGCTTTCCTGGAACAGCCTGATGAAATAGGGATGGGATGCCAGCTTGCGGTTGGTCATCAGCGGACGCTTCAGCGTTCCGAACAACAGGTTTTCGCCGACGGTCGCCTGTGTGTTGAAGGCCGAGAATTCGAAAGGCACGACCAGCCCGTCGAGGTCCTGCTCCTTCAAGCGGTCGATCAGCGCGTGGCGCAGCTCGACGATCCGCTCGGTGAGGTCCTTGTGTCTTTCGGTGTCGACGGTGGAGCGCAAGGCCATATCGAGGATGTCCTGCGACATTAGCACGGAATCGAGGACCGGGCGGATGACGCTGTAGAGATCGTCCGGGCCCGTCGCTCCGGCTGCCGCATAGTCGACCCAGTCGCTGTCGAGACTGAGGGAAGGATTACCGGCGCGCTTGGCCTCCGTGACCGCCCACTTGTTGCGCAACGCCGCTTCGCCCTCATAGGTGACGGTGGTCAGCGGTGCGTGCTTGAGACCATAGAGGATGTTGTCGCGCAGCGTGCCGTGGAAGAAGTAGGTTTCCGATCCGGCATAAGCGATACGCCGGCCGGTGACGGATTCCGGCAGCTCGAGGAGATCGTTGCCATCGACCGTCACCTTGCCGCTGTCCGGCCAGACAAGCCGGCCAAAGGCATCCGCAAGATACTCGCCGCCGCTGCCGCTTTCGCCGACGATCGCCACCGTCTCGCCCGGGTGGATCTCCAGCGAGATGTGGTCGAGAACCCGGGCGCCGCTGTCGTCGCTGATGGTGAGGTTGTGCGCAACCAGCGCCTCGCTCAACCGCGCCGCCGGCTTTGCATCCATCACCTGAATGCGGGGGTCGAGCAACCGGTCGACGCTGAACTGCTCAACGACCTGGTTGTACTTGACCTGCACATCCTGGCGCGATTGGTCCCAGTCGATCAGTTCCTTCAGTGGACCTGGCAGGTCCTTGTAGGCGTTGATGACGGCAACCAGCTGGCCGATGTCGAGCCGACCCTGCAGGGCGAGAAAACCGCCGATCGAATAGAACAGGAACGGCGTTACCTGGGCGAGGAAGTTGTTGATGAACTTGACCAGGAATTTCCACTGGTAGAGGTCGTAGCGGATCGAGAAGATCAACCCCAGCCGGGCGGCGATATCGGCGCGCTCGAAGTTGGAGGTGTCGTTGCCATGGATGGCGCCGATGCCATCGACGATCTCGCCGACGCGGCCGGAAAGCTCGCGCGCTGTCAGCTGGCGCTGTCGGCCGAGTTCCAGCAGGCGCTTGCGCATCCGGGGAATAACGACGGCCTGGATCGCGACGATGCCGGCGGCGATCATGCCAAGCCAGAAATTCTGCATGATGATGAAGATCAGCGACGTCAGCGCCTGGCCGCCGAGCAGTGCCGGCTGCACGAAGGCATCGCCGGTGAAGCCGCCGAGCGGTTCGACCTCGTCCTTGATCATCGTCGCGATTTCCGCCGCCTTGACGCGCTTGAAATGCGAAGGCGGGAAACGCAGGACCCGGTCGATCAGCTGGAAGCGGATGCGCCGCAGCATGCGCTCGCCAAGGCGCCCCTTGTAGGTATTGATATAGAGCTTGAACAAGCCGTTGAGCACGACCAGCGCCAGGAACACCAGGCTGAGCGCGATCAGCATCTCGAAGCGGTCGAGCTTGAAGCCCTGGAAGACCTCGACATGACCGACGAAGGGGATGTCATAGGCAATGTGCATGAAGGACTGCGTGGCGCCTTCGCCCTCGAAGCCTTTGCCTTGGATCGGGCCGTTGACGATCTGTTTTGGCAGATCGAAGGACAGGAAGTAAGGCACCATCGACGCGGCGACGACCGTCAGGATCCAGATCTGCTCGAGGCGCGTATTCGACCAGATGTATTTGGCTAGGCTTTTTTCCATGCTTATCGGATGCTTCTAAAATCAAGAGCCGCCATGCTCGCCGTCCTGTCTAGCATGCCGTTCTTCCCCGGGACCACACAGCAGATCGCAATGGTGGCAGGCCGATCCGATTCCCCTGCTATGCAGCTTATATCACAACAGTCTGCAAAACGAGGTCAAAGCACTGGCAAATGAAGCAAAATTCACGCAGCGTTTTGAATGATATAGCCCGTGCGCTCGGCGCCTCCGACATCGATCCGATGCAAAGCCGGCTTCGGCTTTTCGAGGATCTCCGAAATCGATCCAGCGAGCATGTCGGCCGTCAGCCCCGCCTCCGGCAATGCCGAGGCCAGCCCAAGTGCCTGCAGGCGCTCGGCTCGGACCGATTGTTCCGTTTCGCCACCGGCGGTGAACGGCACGACGATGGCGCGACAGCCGGTGACGAGGAGGTCGCAGACGGTGTTGTAGCCGGCCTGGGAGATCGACAGGTCCGCCCCCCGCAGCAATGACGGGAAGTCCTTGCGGAAACGCACCAGCTGCAGGTTTGCCGTGGCTTCCCGCTGCAGGGCAAGAAAATCGGCTTCGGGCAGGTTGGGGCCTGCGATCAGGCACCAGCGCTTGTCGCCGGCGACTTGTTTGGCCGCATCGAGCGAGGCGCGGATGAGGTCGCGGCCGACGGCGCCACCGCCGGCCGACACGACGATGTCGAAGATCTCGGAAGGAGCGGGCGGCATCGGCGGGGCAACGAGGCCCGTGTAGCTGATTTTATCGATGATGCGCCCGGCAAGCGGAAAGGTCTCCTCGAGCCGCACGAATGCGGGATCGCCATGGACGAGGACGCCGTCGAAATGGGCGTCCAACGTTGCAACCGTCTCTTCGTCGCGCCCGGCCTTTTTCTGTTGCTGCAGGATATCGCGAACCGAGGTGTAGAGCTTCGGCCGGGGTTTTGCCGCCTCGATCGCATCGAGCAACGGCAGCAGTTCAAACCGCATCTGCCGCCGACCGAAGGGGAAGGCTTCGATGATGACCACATCCGGGGTGGCCGCGCGAAAGGCGGATAGCAACAGGTCGCGCCGGTCATCGAGAAATCGCTGATCCACGGGCGTGCCGTCAGCATGGGCAAGGCCGGAGAAGCCGGAGCTTGCCGCCGCCACCGGCGGCAGGGCAACGGCGGTGACGTCATCTCCCGGAAAGCCCGAGACAGGAAGGCCGCCGGTCACCAGCGTAACCTTGCACCCGTTGCGCGCCAATGCGCTCGAAATCCGGCTGGCACGGGCGATATGGCCGATGCCGAGCAGGTGCTGAACGTAGAAGAATACCCGTGGTCCGGTCACGCCGATTGTTTCCAGTTGTCGTCTTTCCGCCATTCCTCCTCGAACAGCCGGCTGAGCTGCCGGATGCTGGAGTGGTAGTCGAAATGCTCGCGAACCCGCCGCTCGGCGGCAGCCCCAAGCCGGTGCCGCAGGGCAGGGTCACGAATGGCCGCCTCGAGCGCCGCTGCCAGGGCTGTTGGATCCTCAGGAGGCGCCAGCAGGCCATTCTCGCCGTCGGTCAAAAGCTCCGGCACGCCGGAGACCTCGGTCGAGATACAGGTCAGCCGCTGGCTCGAGGCTTCGACCAGAACGTTCGGCAGGCCATCCCGGTCGCCATCTGATGCCACTCGGCAGGCAAGCGCGAACAGGTCGGCACGGCGATAATGGGCCAGCACCTCCTCCTGCGCCAATGCGCCCTTCCAGGTGATCCGATCGGCGATGCCCAGGCTGTCGGCAAGCGCCTTCAGCGCCGCCAGCTTGTCGCCGCCGCCGATATGCTCGAAGCGCCAGTGCAGGCTCCTTGGCAACAGTGCAAGCGCCTGCAGCAGCACATCATATCCCTTTTTCTCGACAGCCCGTCCGACGCTGAGCAGCAGCACCGGTGCTTCCGCAAGGCTGCCATCGCGGTCGGAGTGGTCCCCGACGAATGGTCCGAAGCGGGCAAGATCGAGACCGTGATAGCTGAGATGCACGCGCTCCTTCGACGGTGTCAGGCTGCGCATGTGATCGAAGCCGCTATGGGTGCAGGTAACGGCCCAGCGGGCTTGCCCCAGTTTCTCGCGGAGTTCCCAATCGGGCGACGTCCAGATGTCCTTGGCATGGGCCGAGCAGGTCCAGGGCGTGCCGGTGAGAATGCTGGCATAGGCCGTGACCGAAGCGGGCGTATGAATGAAGTGGGCATGCAGCCATTCGCCGCCGTCGGGCCACTCATGGGCAAGCACCATGGCCTGGCCAAGACGGCGGAAGCGGTTGCGCGACAGGTCCCGCTTGAGATCGGCCCAGAATTGCCTGAGCAGCGGCCGGAATCCGGCTTTGCCGCGCACCGCGAGCACAGCCCGCAACACCCGGATGGGTTCGTCGTGAAGATATTCCGGCAGGTAGACGACACGCGCCTTGATCTCGTCGTGGATGGGGTGGCGCTTCTTGTCGGTCGGCCGGCGCATCGAGATCAGTGTCAGGTCGAAGCCCGCTTGCTCCAGGCCGAGCAGTTCCTGCGCGATGAAGGTTTCCGACAGGCGGGGATAGCCCTTGAGGACGACCAGTATTTTCTTTCGGATCGACAATGGGGCGCGCTCTATTCGCCGACGACGGAAAGCGAGGGGTAGCTTTCCCGATCGTCGAGCCAGTCGCCGACGATCTGGGAAATGTGCACCAGCCCCTCCAGCCGCATCTTCTCTTCGCCGCTCTGGGATGGCGGCGCACGCGTGACCAGCGACTTCAGGGCCGCAGACAATTGCATGGGATCGGCCGATTCTTCCGGCAGCAGCATGTCGATCAGGCCAAGTTCGCTTGCACGCTGGGCGCGGATCAACTGCTCCTCGCGCGGTCGCGTGCGCGGGATGATCAGGGCCGGCTTGTCGAAGGACAGGATCTCGCAATAGGTGTTGTAGCCACCCATGGCGACCACGGCGGTGGCGCCGTCGATCAGTTCCTCCATCCGCTTGTCGAACTCGATGACTTCGAGACAGGCAATCCGATTGGCCCGCTCGACAAGTTCCATCCGTTCGCGGGCGGGCATGTAGGGGCCGAGCACGATCAGGGTCTTGAACTGCAGCGAGCGGTCCTGCTCATAGGCGTTGACGATGTCGCGCACCAGGTCGGCGCCGTCGCCGCCGCCGCCCGTCGTCACCAGAATGTAATCCTCGTCAGGCACATGCTCGGACTTCTTGCCCTGCGGCACACTGCGCTGAAGGAAGCCGACAAAATCCATCTTGCGCCTGACACCAGGCGGAACGTCGAGGCCAAGCAGCGGATCGTAGAAGTCAGGCGGCCCGTAGATCCAGACGCGGTCGTAATACTGGTCGATCTTGTCGAGCATGTTGCTCTTCTTCCACTCGGCGTCGAGCAGATGCGGCGCGTCCATGACGTCGCGCATGCCGAGCACCAGCGTCGTGCCCCGCGCCTTGAGATAGCGCAGCGTCTCCTCGACCTCGCCCTTCAGGCCGAGTGGCTCCTTGTCGACGATGAAGATGTCTGGCTGAAACGTTTCGGCTGTCTGCTGGATGACGGCCTGGCGCATCCGCAGCGTGTCCTTGAGATCGACATCGCCGGCCATTGACGTGTATTCGCCATCCTTCAGCTTGATGACGCTCGGCACCTGCACGAAATCAACGCGCGCCCGGTAATCGAACGCACCCGCGATCGTCGCGCCGGAGATGATCAGCACGTTCAGTCCGCGGTAGTCGCCCACCAGCGAATGCGCGATCGTCCGGCAACGGCGCAGGTGGCCGAGCCCGAACGTGTCATGGCTGTACATGAGGATACGTGCATCTTCTACGCGCCGCTTCATGGGCAAAACCTCAAGTCCAAACGTCTTTTGCAGCAGCCGGTTTGCAAGAGGGAGCCAATGCGGTGGTGCGCGGCCCGCGTCGTTTGTCGACCGCGCCTTACGCTATTTGTAGGGATCAGCGGCATCGCGCAAGCCATCTCCAAGAAAATTGAATGCCAGAATCACCAAAACCACTGGAATCATTGGAAACAAAAGCCAGGGGTAGAATGCGATGACGCTGACGCTGCGCGCTTCGGTCAACAGGATACCCCAGCTGGTAATCGGTGGCCGCAGCCCCAGCCCGAGAAAGCTGAGGGCCGTCTCGCCAAGGATCATGCTCGGGATC
>Ga0070670_100000194_pt1 | contig 56092 bp, 51 predicted proteins | sample KBSS63metaG_FD_64665 | JGI IMG/M metagenome (GOLD analysis project Ga0070670, IMG submission 64665) | Switchgrass rhizosphere microbial communities from Kellogg Biological Station, Michigan, USA - KBS S6-3 metaG | ecosystem: Host-associated > Plants > Roots > Rhizosphere > Soil ... | reverse complement strand
ACGAGAGTCCGTCCGACGCGATCGGCAAGCAAGCCGGCGACAACACAACCAATCGCGCCCGCGCCAATCACGATGAACGAACCGAGCTCGGCGAGTTTCGGATCTCCATTTTGGGTGGCGAGGCTGGCGCGAATCATCACCGGTATCCAAACCCACATCGCGTAGAGTTCCCACATGTGTCCGAAGTAGCCGAAGCTTGCCAGGCGTACGCCGCGATTGCGGAAAACTGCGATTGCCTGCCGCCAGTCAAACTTCGCTGAAGCAACCGCGTATGGTCCATCTTCGACAAACAGCAGCACCATGAAACCACCAACGACAGCCAGCAGCGAGATGAAGAGGATATTCTGCCGCCAGTTTGACGAACCAAGGCCGTTAACGAGATAAGGCGATGCTTTCCCCAGCGTGAGGGCGCCAACCAGTACACCGAGGGCCATGCCGCGCGATCGTTGAAACCACGTGGCCATGATTTTCATGCCTGGAGGATAAACGCCAGCCAAAAACATTCCCGTCAGGAAACGCAGGATGATGGCCGTGGAGGCCTCGTGGGCATAAGCTCCAAAAGCGGCATTCGTGAGCGCGCCGGCGAGGGCGCAGAACGCGAAGAGATGACGGACGCTGATGACGTCGGGCAAATTCAGAAAGGCACTAATCAGAGTGCCGCACACAAAGCCGAGTTGGACTGCGATCGTTAACCAACCGGCAGTTGATTCGCTGAGACTCCACTCCACGCGCAACGCCGGGACAACTGCCGACGCGCTGAACCAAAGCGACATCCCGAGCAGTTCCGCAAGCGACAAAAGCACGAGCGTCCGCCAACGCCGTGAAGCTGCCGCGGGGGTTGTTAATTCCGAGTCTGCGATCGTCATGAATGCGCGTGAGAATACAGTAAAGGAGAGCGGCAGGCACCATATTCGATTTCCGCCGCGGCAGCGGCGCAACGAAGGTAGCCAGACGTGAAACGTCTGGATCATGTTGCCGTAATACATTTGCGCGCTGGAGGCGCGCACAGAGGTCTGGGCGCGCCTTCAGCGCGCGATCCATGGAATTCAAGCGACCCAGAGGTTTCACCTCTGGCTACCTTCTATGCGCGCCTTCAGCGCGCGCCCCTACAGGATTCTCTCTATGGTATTCTGAAGGCCCCCGCACACAAGTCGGTTTGAATAACGCTGAATCCTGGGAAGAGCTGCTGAATGGTCAACAGCAACATCCGGACAGCCAGTCATCTGTAGATTGATCGCAACCTATGAGTGAGTTCTTTGGATCGTTATCAGAGACGCTGGGCAAGCTTTCGAGTTATGCCGACGAGCAGCCGGTTAGAGCTGAGATTTTCAGCGTCGAACGGCTCGAGCAATATGCTCGTACTCTCGCCGGCGCGCACAAGACGGTAACCAAGAAAGGCCGCGCGCAACTGCTGCCCCGCCTCGAAGACAACGGCAAAAAACTGGTCGCGGCTTATCGCACCCTCGTCGAGGCAATTCGCAATGGCCGCGCGATTTCGCCGGCAGCGGAATGGCTGATTGATAATTTTCATATCGTCGAGGAACAGCTCCGCGAGATTCGCGAAGACCTGCCCAAAAGTTACTACCATGAACTGCCCAAGCTCGCCGACGGTGAACTAAAAGACTTCCCGCGAATCTACGCGGTTGCACTCGCGCTCATTGCGCATACCGACTGTCGTTTAGACACGCCCACGCTGCGTCGCTTCATTTCCGCTTATCAAACCGTGGCGCCGCTTTCCATCGGCGAGCTTTGGGCCGTGGCGATCACGCTGCGCCTCGCGCTCGTGGAAAACCTGCGCCGGCTGGCCGTGCAAATCGTGCGCGCGCGCGAGGAGCGCGAGCTGGCCGACAAGCTCGCCGACAGGTTACTCGAAGCGGCCACGCGCCGTCCCGAATCTTTGCTCAACCTCGTCGCCGAGCACTTTGAACGTCGCGACAAAATCTCACACTCATTCGTAGTTCAACTTACGCAACGACTGCGCGAGCAGGATCCGGCGGTGATGCCGGTGGCCGAGTGGCTGGAAAAGCAACTGGCCAAAGAGAAGACCACCGTCGAGCAGGTCGTTCATGCGGAGCACCAGCGTCAGGCGGGGATGCAGGTCACGGTAGGAAACGTCATCACCAGCATGCGTCTGCTTTCGACGCTCGACTGGCGCGACTTTTTCGAAAGCGTCAGCCTCATCGAACCGCTGCTCGCAGCCGATCCGGCGGGCGCTTACCAGTTGATGGAGTTTGCCACGCGCGATCGTTACCGCCATGTGATCGAGCGCATCAGCAAACGCACGCGCGCGGACGAACTCGAAATTGCGCGCACGGTGGTGAAGATTGCCGGAGACGCAATCAAAAACGGCGAGCAGGAAACTGAAAGCGCCGCGACTTATCTTCATTGCCCACGCGAAGCGCACGTCGGCTTTTATCTTGTCGATGAGGGTCTCAGCCAACTCGAAAAAGTTTTTGCCTATCGTCCTAAGCCCGCCGAACGGTTGCGCCGTTCTATTCTGCGACACGCAACGAGCGTTTACCTCGGAAGCGTGGTGGCGCTAACGCTGCTCTTCGTCACGCTCCTGTTATTCGCGGCTTATCGCGGCGCGGCAGCGGCGGGTATCGCCGGCGGCTCGCTCAGCTGGTGGGTCCTCCTGAGCGCGACCGCGCTCCTGGCATTGCTGCCGGCCAGCGATCTCGCCTTGAGCATCCTCAACTGGGACGTGACGCACATGTTTCCGCCGCGCCTGGTGCCGCGCATGGAAACAGCCAAAGGCATTCCCGAAGAAGCCTGCACGATGGTGGTAGTGCCGACGATATTCTCGGGCGAGTTGCAGGTCGAGGGTCTGGTCGAACGACTGGAGATTCACTTTCTCGCCAACCAGGACAGCAATCTTTATTTCGCGCTGCTCGGCGATTTTGCTGATGCTGACGCGGAAAACCGGTCCTCGGACGAGGCGTTGCTGGATGCGGCTCGTGCTGGAATCGCGGAGCTGAATCATCGCTACGGCGACGAACAGCCGCGGTTTCACTTGTTTCACCGGCGCCGCCAGTGGAATGCCGGCGAAGGAAGGTGGATTGGTTGGGAACGCAAGCGTGGCAAGCTCGAGGAATTCAACCGGCTGTTGCGCGGCGCGGCTGATACCAGTTTCGCCCCGTTCGCGACTGACCAGGCGCTGCTTAAACGCGTGCGTTACGTGATCACTCTGGATACCGACACGCAACTGCCGCGAGATGCGGCGCGCAAACTTGTCGGCGCCGCGGTCCATCCGCTCAACCGTGCCGCGCTCGATCCGGCGACCAACATGGTGACGCAAGGCTACGGCATCGTGCAGCCGCGCGTCAGCATTTCTCTGGTCAGCGCTTCGCGGTCGACGTTCGCGCGAACGTTCTCGGGTAACACCGGCATCGATCCTTACACCACCGCGGTTTCCGACGTCTATCAGGATCTTTTTGGCGAGGGAAGCTTCACCGGCAAAGGCTTGTACGACGTGGACGCGTTTCAGGCGGCGTTGTCCAACCGCGTTCCCGAACAGTCGCTGCTGAGCCACGATCTTTTTGAGTCTTTGTTTGCGCGTGCGGCGCTGGCCACCGACATCGAATTGTTGGACGACTATCCCGCTACTTACGACGCTTACGCCAAACGGCAGCATCGCTGGACGCGCGGCGATTGGCAAATTCTGCGCTGGCTGTTTCCGAGTGTGCCTGATGCCGATCGCCGGCCCTACCGGAATCCGCTGCCTTTAATCTCGCGCTGGAAAATCTTCGATAACTTAAGACGAAGCCTGGTCGCGCCGGCGATGTTCTTGTGGCTGTTGGCCGCCTGGACCATCCTCCCCGGCTCACCGTTGCTCTGGAGTTTGTTCGTTGTCATCACGATTGCGTTTCCGGTTTACCTGCACGTAACCACGAGCCTGCTGATTCACCCGCGCGGAGTTCCCTGGACCAGCCACTTCTGGAGTGTTTGGGGCGACGTGACTACGAATACCGCCCAAGTCGCGTTGTCGCTGATCTTCCTGCCGCATCAGGCATACCTGATGACCGACGCGGTCGTCCGGACGATCTACCGGAAACTCTGGTCGCGCAAAAAACTGCTGCAATGGGTTACGGCGGCCGACGCGGAAAGGGAAGCGCGGGCCGACCTCGCCACATTTTTCCGGTTCATGTTTCCAGCCGAGCTGCTGGCGCTTTTGTGCGTGGCGCTCACGCTGGTCGTGAAGCCGGCAGCGTTGCCTGTAATGGCTGTATTCGTCGTCGCCTGGATGCTTTCGCCGGTCGTCGCGCAACGCATCAGCAGCCTGCGACCGCAGCAGCGCAAGCAGCTCGAGCCGCGCGACATTGCTCTCGCCCGCGCGGTGTCTCGCCGCACCTGGCGCTTCTTTGAGGAGTTTGTCGGTAACGATGACAACTGGCTGCCGCCTGACAATTTTCAGGAGGACCCGGCTGCGGTTATTGCCCATCGCACTTCGCCGACAAACATCGGCTTGCTTTTACTCGCGACGGCCTCGGCCCACGATCTCGGCTACGTCAGCTCGCTCGAGTTCCTCGAACGCACGGAACTAACCTTCGCCACGCTCGCTAAACTGAAAAAGTTTCATGGCCACTTTTTTAATTGGTACGACACAAAGACGCTCGAGCCATTGCAGCCGCAGTACATCTCAACCGTGGACAGCGGCAACCTTGCCGGACATGCGATCGCCCTCAAGGAAGTTTGTGTCGAACTTCCGGACGCGAAACTTTTCGACGCGCGCACCATCAAAGGCTTTGCCGACACCGTCAACGCGCTTTCCGCGGAAATCGAAAATCTCGGAAGTGTTCGCAGCCGCACGCAGGTTGTAACCGTCAGCCAGTTGCGCAACGAGATCGACGCTTGTCAGAGTTTGCTGCTGACGGTGCGGAAGGAAAGTTTGCTCGCGTGGTTCCAGTTGTTTGAATCGCTCACGAAGCGAATTGCGGAGATCGAAGATATTACCAACGCGCTGGCGCACGAACACGGGGAAGAGAATTTTAAGGAACTGCGCTGGTGGCTGGGAGCGCTGCAACACCAGGTTAGTTCCTGCCGGCGCGACGCCGAGACGCTCGCGCCGTGGGGACGTTGGCTCGCGGAGCTCGAGGCGGTTAACGTCGGGGAGGACGCAGCCACTGGTGAGGCAACTCAGTTCAGCGAGTTTGCGGCGTGTGTGACCAGCGTGCCGGCGCTGAGCGAGGTGCCGCATGTTTGCGATAGCGCGCTCATCCAACTTGCCGCTCTGCGCGATCTGTCTCAGTCAAGCGTGACTTTCGATCGGCTTACAACCGCCCTCGAGCAGGGTGCCGTCGCCGGCGGCGATCTTTTGTCACGGCTGAGCCGCGTGGCCCACGCCTGCGATCGGATCACGGAAGAGATGGACTTCAAGTTCCTGCTCGATCCGGAGCGCAAAGTTTTTACGATTGGTTACAACGTCACCGCGCAGCGGGCCGACAATTCTTATTACGATCTGCTGGCGTCGGAAGCGCGGCTGGCCAGCTTTGTCGCCATCGCGAAAGGCGACGTGCCGCAGGAGCACTGGTTCCGTTTGGGGCGGCAGCTAACTTCGGTTGACGGCGGGCGCGCGCTGATTTCGTGGACCGGCACGATGTTCGAGTATCTGATGCCGCTGCTGGTAATGCGCGACTATCCCAACACGCTGTTGGATCAAAGCTATCGGGTCGTAGTTAAGAGGCAAATTAAGTACGGCGAGGAACGCGGCGTGGCCTGGGGCGTGTCGGAGTCGGGATTTAATGTTCGCGATCTGCATTTGAACTATCAGTACGGACCGTTTGGCGTGCCGGGACTCGGTTTGAAGCGCGGGTTGATCGAGCACCTGGTGGTTTCGCCCTATGCAACCATGCTCGCGGCGGAGATCGATCCCGGAGCGGCGCTGAATAATTTGCGGCGGCTCGCGAAAGAGGGAGCGTTCGGCGCCTACGGCTACTACGAAGCTATTGATTACACGAGCGAACGACTGCCGCAGGGTCAAACCCACGTTTTGATTCGCGCCTTCATGACCCACCATCAGGGCATGAGCCTGGTGGCCCTGAACAACGTGCTTCACGACGACTGCATGTCCCGCCGCTTTCATTCCGACCCGATGGTCCAGGCAACCGAGTTGTTGTTGCAGGAGCGCATTCCGGTCGGCGTGCCCGCGGCGCATCCGCGCGCGGAAGAAGTCTTGACCGGCCTCGTGGCCCAGACGCCGCCGGGACTCATCACGCGCGTTTATCACAACGTCGATACCGAATCGCCGCGCACCCAACTGCTCTCTAACGGCACCTATCATGTGATGGTCACTGCTGCCGGCGGCGGTTATTCGAATTGCGGCGTTAACGCCGTCACCCGCTGGCGCGAAGATGTCACGCGCGACAACTGGGGCACGTTCGTTTACCTGCGCGACGTGAGAAGCGGCGCGGTTTGGTCGGCAAGTTATCAACCAGCGCTCAAGCGGCCGCAGTCGTATGAAGTGGCCTTCTCCGAAGACAAGGCGGACATCTGGCGCAGCGATGCGGGTATCGTCACCCACACGGAGATCGTGGTCTCGGCTGAGGACAACGCTGAAGTGCGCCGCGTTTCCTTGACTAACAATTCGTCGCGCCAGCGCGATATCGAATTGACCAGTTACGCCGAAGTTGTGCTCAACACGCCGCAAGCCGACAGCGCCCATCCCGCGTTTAGCAATCTTTTCATTGAGACTGAATTCTTCGCCGCTGAAAACGCAATCCTGGCCCATCGACGGCAACGCTCAGTCGAGGACCAGCCGATCTGGGGTGTGCACGTCGTCGTCGTCGAAGGTGATTTTGTCGGCGCCGTGCAATACGAAACCGACCGTGGGCGATTCCTCGGCCGCGGCCACACTCCCGCCGATCCCATAGCGGTGATGGAAGATCGTCCGTTGTCGAATACGACCGGCGCGGTGCTAGATCCGGTTTTTAGTTTGCGACGGCGCGTCAGGATTCCTCCTGGCCAAACGGTGCGCTGTTCGTTCTCGACCATCGTCGCGCGTTCTCGCGAAGAGGCGATGATGCTGGCCGACAAGTATCACGACCCGAATACGTTCGAGCGCGAGCTGCGACTGGCCTGGACCAAGGCACAGGTGGAGATGAGCCACCTCAATATCAACTCGGAAGAAGCGCACCTGTTTCAGCGGCTGGCGTCGCGCATTTTGTATTCGGAGCCTTCGCTGCGGCCGCGGCCTCACGTGCTGGCGCTCAACACGCGCGCGCAATCGAGCCTGTGGGCCTACGGCATCAGCGGCGACCTGCCGATCCTGGTGGTGCGCATTGATAAGGTTGAAGATCTGCCGACCGTGCGTCGCCTCGTGCGCGCGCATGAGTATTTGCACTACAAGGGACTGAAGATCGATCTGGTTGTACTAAACGACAGCCCCACCAGTTATCTGCAAAACCTGCAAAGAGAACTGGAAACGCTCGTGCGCACCAGCGGCCTGGGCGGATTGCAGGACAAACCCGGCGGAGCTTTTCTGCGGCGCGCCGATCAAATGCCGGAAGCGGATCGCATTCTGCTCCACGCGGTGGCGCGCGCGGTAATTGTTTGCGAACGCGGAGCGCTCGAGGATCAACTCGAGCGGCCCGAGGTTTCGGAGGTGCTGCCCGAGTTGTTTGCGGCGCGGCAGCCGTCGCAAACCTATCCTGAGCCAACCGTCGAGCGGCCCGATCTCGATTTCTTCAACGGGCTCGGCGGATTTCACCAGGGTGGTCGTGAATACGTAACTCTGCTGGGCGCGGAACAGTGGACGCCCGCGCCCTGGTCAAACATCATCGCGAACAAGAGCGAGTTTGGTTTTCAGGTGACCGAGACTGGCGCCGGCTACACCTGGTCGGTGAACAGCCGCGAGAACCGGCTGACGCCGTGGTCCAACGATGCGGTGAGCGATCCGCCCGGCGAAATTATTTATTTGCGCGACGAAGACACGGGCACGGTCTGGTCGGCGACGCCCCTCCCGATTCGCGAAGCGGAACCCTACATGGTCAGGCACGGACAGGGTTACACCGTTTTCGAACATACCAGCCACGGCATCGCCCAGGAGCTGCTGCTGTTTGCGCCGCTCGACTCGTCAGTAAAAATTTCCCTGCTGCGTCTCAGCAATCGCAGCGCGCGAAAACGCAAACTGACGATCACGATGTACAACGAACTGGTGCTGGGAGTGCAGCGGACGACCTCGGCGCCTTACGTTATCACCGAGATAGATCAGCCGGCGTCAACCGTCTATGCTCACAATCCTTTCAACAACGAGTTTGCCGGCCGCGTTGCGTTTGCGGCGACGAGTGAGAACGTTTCCAGTGCGACTTGCGATCGCAAAGAATTCATTGGCCGCAACGGTAGCCTGACTGCGCCGGCGGCGCTGCGCCGCGTCAAGCTATCGGGACGCGACGGCGCCGGTCTCGATCCTTGCGCCGCGTTGCAGATCACGATTGAGCTTGCTGCCCACGAAAACCGGCAGTTTGTGTTCCTCCTCGGCGAGGCGGCCTCCAAAGAAACAGCGGCTGAGCTCGTCGAAAAATTCAAACATCCGGCGCGCGTGAACGAGGTCTTCGAAGACGTCGTGGCCCATTGGGACACGCTGTTGCGGACGGTGGAAGTGAGAACACCGGATCCGGCGATGGACACGATGCTGAATCGTTGGCTGCTGTATCAAACGCTCGCTTGCCGCATCTGGGCGCGCTCGGCGTTCTATCAATCGGGCGGCGCGTTTGGTTTCCGCGATCAATTGCAGGATGTGATGGCGCTCGTCTACAGCAGTCCGGGCATCGCGCGCGAACAGATTGTGCTTTGCGCCGCGCACCAGTTCAAAGAGGGCGATGTGCAGCATTGGTGGCATCCGCCGAGCGGACGCGGCGTGCGCACACGTTTCTCCGATGATCTGCTGTGGCTGCCGTTTGTCGCGACGTTTTATGCAACGGTTACAGGCGACAACTCGGTGTTCGACGAAAACGTTGCGTTTCTCGAACAGCCGCTGCTGGGACCTGACCAGCAGGAAAGTTACATGCAGCCGAACGTTTCGCCGGAGTCAGCGTCAGTTTTTGAACACTGCCTGCGCGCGCTCGATCGCAGTTTGGCGGTGGGCGAGCATGGGCTGCCGCTGATGGGCGGCGGCGACTGGAACGACGGCATGAATCGCGTGGGCCATGGCGGCAAGGGCGAAAGCGTTTGGGTTGGTTGGTTTCTTTACACCACGCTGGTTCATTTCTCGTCGTTGTGTGATCAAAGAAATGAGACGGTGATTGCGAAACGTTATCGCGACCACCTGGAAAAATTGCAGCGGGCCCTCGCGGAAAAAGGGTGGGACGGGGACTGGTATCGCCGCGCTTACTTCGACGACGGCACGCCGCTCGGCTCGGTGCAAAACGATGAATGCCGCATCGATTCGATCGTGCAGTCGTGGTCGGTGATCTCGGGCGCGGCGGAAGGTTATCGCGCGCAGCGAGCCATGGCGGCGGTCGAAGAATATCTGATACGCCGCGGCGACGGCCTGGTGATTTTGTTTACGCCACCCTTCGATCGCGGCAAACTCGATCCCGGTTACATCAAAGGTTACGTGCCGGGCGTGCGGGAGAATGGCGGGCAGTACACGCATGCTGCGCTTTGGACCTTGATCGCTTTCGCTATGCTCGGCGACGGTGAACGCGCCGGCGAGCTGTTCTCGCTTTTGAATCCAGTGAACCACTCATCGACGCGCGCGGGACTGCACAAATATAAAGTTGAGCCATACGTGGCGGTGGGCGATGTGTATGCGGTGCCGCCGCACACCGGCCGCGGCGGTTGGACGTGGTACACCGGCTCGGCGGGTTGGATGTATCGCGCCGGACTGGAATCGATCCTCGGCTTCAAATTGCGCGGCGCGAGTTTGCAGATCGACCCGTGCGTGCCGCGTTGGTGGCGCGACTTTGAGATCACTTACCGGCGCGGCCGCGCCACCTATCGAATCAAGGTGGAGAATCCGCTGGGCCTCAGCCGCGGCGTTGCGTCAGTCGAACTTGACGGTGCCGTTCAAACTGACGACGAAATTCCCCTCGCTGACGACGGCAACCATCATGAGGTGCGGGTGGTGCTGGGTGAGAAGACAAAACCGGCGGCGGATGAACCGGCGGAAGCAGTAGACAGTAGACAGTAGGTAGTAGACAGGAGGCAGAAGGCAGGGACGGGAGACAGCACTTGTCCTGGCCTCGGAGGCAGGACGAAAATGACGACTGACCACTGACTACTTTAGCCTTCTCAATTGCTCTTCACGATATCCACGTTCGTCAGCCAGCCTTGCACTGGCTCGTTGAGATTTCCTCCGGCGGTAACGAAAACATCGCTGCATCCCGAACGCGTATTCATTGCGCTGCTGGCTTCCGCCAAAGTTGCGCGTCGCTTCACCGTCACAAAAGTTTTCTCAAAGATATCTTTCAGTTCCGGATCGGCAAGCAGATCGGCGAGTGTTAGATCACCTGCGGTTGCAGCTCCTCCGCCCATCACGTGTTTGACGATGAATTTATCGATCATGCTTCGATGCACCATGTACATGGGATAACCTTCACTGCTGAGTATTGGCAAACGATTAAGCTGGTGTGAGTCGAGGTCCTTTATTAGATCGGTTAACTTGAGCGCCTGCGGATCGATCTGGCCCAGCTTCTTATAAAAGAAATCACCAAACGGAATCATTTTGGTTGTAACCGGGACGGCCCGCGGATCAGAAAGATTGTAGAAATAGATATCAAACTGCACGGTGCCGCCGTAAGGTCTGGGTTTGATACGGCTGAGCACCGGCGTGTATTCCGAGTCACTGGCGGCGGCCTTAATAGGAGTCCAACGAATCACTGGGAAACCTCTGGCCGCGCCCATCATGATCTGCTCGCAGCATGAATCGAACCAAGTCTCTTCTACATCTGGATTCTTGTCTTTCCAGGTTTTCAGGAGCGACGCGAGTTTCATGCGGTTGGGAAACGCCGCTAACCCGAAGAGCTGCGCCGCGCGCGAGTCGCTATCGATGATGACGCCGGAATCTTTCACGATTCGTGCAGCCATGGCTGGTCGCTCCGCCTCGCTTGCCTGCTGCATGCTATCCACCTCCGTGCGCGGCAGCTCGATTCGCAGATACGGCCAGGTGGGCCACTCCGCCGAGAGTCCATCGTCAGGCGGCGGCAGCACGGCGGCGATGTTTTCATGCAATGCTTTGGCGGCGCTATCGAGATAGGTATCTTTCAGCGCCGGCGCCAGGGCGCCCTTCAAAGTCGGGAAGAAATCGGGCTCGCGCAGGAACTGCTGCATGAACCGTTTGATGTCGTCGTAATTACGCACGTTGACGCGCAGCACATCGTTGAAAGCCGCGGGCACGTCTGTGCCGCACTGAAAAACGATGACATTCGTTTCCGGACTGCTCGAATCGTTGGCCACGCCGCATTCCCACATGCAATAAGACCAATCCTGATCCGATGAGGTGTAGATCAGGATCAACACGTCGGTGTTCCAGAGCGCTTGCCTGAGTTGCGCGTTTAGACCTTTACCAATCCGAGGTCCTTTGAAGTCGGGGCTCGAAGAGACGTGGACCTTGAGTCGGCCGTTGCTTTTGTCTTCGCAGAAGGAAGCGACGACCTGGGCGATGGCGGCGTCAGAGTGTTTGTGACTAATGAAGAGTGTCGGATCAGCCATTGAGTAAACTCCTGATAGTTTGGCATCTAAGCGATGAGAAGCGGTAACATCTTTCGGAGCGCGAGAATCCGAAAACGGTTTTGAGGTGCAAGAATCTACCGCATCTCGAGTTCAGACACAAAATAAATTGCGCGTGACATGAACGGCCAAGAAGCCCTGGGCGCTAAACAGTGTGAGAAAATGGGCGAAGTGGGAATGACGGCGCGGGCAATGTCATACCCTTGATGCGGTTGGCGTCCTTGGGCGGGTTCTTCTCAGTTCAGCAATTGTTTTTAATAAGGAACGGCAGTGCAAGTCTCTCCGGTTACGCTTGTAGGGCAATATGTGCGTCTCGAGCCGCTCTCGATCGCGCACTCGCGTACACTTGTCGCCGCGGCCGCGGATGGCGAGCTTTGGAATTCCACCGTCACACTCATTCCGTCCCACGCGAACGTCGACGAATACATCGATGCGGCGCTTAATGGTCAGGCCTCCGGTCGCGAATTACCTTTCGTCATCATCAATCAATCGACCGGCATGGTTGTCGGCACCACGCGTTTCTACGACATCGAGCCAAACGATCGGCGCGTGGCCATCGGCTACACCTGGCTGTCCCGCAGCGCGCAACGCACGGCAGTCAACACCGAAGCGAAGTTGTTGCTGCTTGGGCATGCGTTTGAAAGGTGGCACTGCATTCGCGTTGAGCTGATCACGGATTTCCTAAACGAACAATCGCGCACTGCGATCCTGCGCCTGGGCGCGAAAGAGGAAGGCGTGCTGCGCAGCCACATGATCATGCCCGGCGGACGCGTGCGCGATTCCGTCTGCTTCAGCATCATCGATAAGGAATGGCCTGAAGTGAAAGACCGACTTCTTCATAAGCTTGACAGTGGGTAGTAGGGGCGCACCTATGTGTGCGGCCAGAGCTTTGCAGGCTGAGGTGTCGCAAACGCGCGGAGATTCTCACCTGATCGAGAAGTTTGGAGGAAGACATAGCTACTCCTGTCTTTAGGGTGAACTGTTGAGCTTAGCGGAGGTGAAGGAAGTCTCTGCGGGATAATGTTACTTAAGCGGTATTATCACGCCCGAGGAAGATAATACGCGTGGGGCGGTGTTATCAAGTAATCAATGGATAATATATAGTTGGGCGCGAGGAGAGTGCGATGAACAGTCCTCTTCTTCAGAACGTTGCTGATTTACTGGCGTCACCTGCGACCCCCCGTGATGATGTGTGGCGGTTGGTTGCTCGTCTTGAAGCGCAACTGGACCGCTGCTCAGACACCATTACCTCGCGGCTGGTAGCGCTAGCTGCGGTGTGGGTTTTGGCCTGGGGTATTTCGATTGGCGTTGTCAAGGAAGGGCAAGTATCAAGCTTTTCTATCAAGGAGGTTGGGGGCTTGCTGCTCGTCGCCCCAGTTCTGCTCGCGCTTCTGTACCACGACTTGATGGCGACCACCACGCAAGTGTCAACCCTCGAAGAAGTACTCAAGCGATGTTATAGGCATCTCTTTCCTGTAGCCAGACAATTCAATGAGTTGTTCTTCACCGCTGGCCCATTTCAGGCGGAAGAGCTTACGCTCAGTCAAGCGTTCCCTGGTGGACGACTATCAACAATGCTGGCAGGGTCCAGCCTGCTAATTTACCTTCTCCTATTTGTCGGCCCTCTGATTGCGTTGGGACACTTATCGATGATGGCGGTACATGTTCCGGGCACCCGAATCTATGTGCGGGTGGTGATGATCGGCGTCGCTTGGATCGTCGCCATTCGCGCTCTACTGGTCGCTTTGGTTGCGTTCCGGTCCACCACCTGATCTTCGCGTGAAGGGACGGCCACGCTGCGTGGCATTTTCGCACGTTGTAAACAAGAGGAGTGGCAAAGTGTCATTCCATCGGCGCCCGTTTAAGAACTAATTTCTGCGGGCGCGCCCAACAAAGCCTTGCAGCTAACGGCGCGATAGCATAGTTCTCAATAACTTCGTTCCTTCAGTTTGAATGTGATCGCAAGCCGCAGCTGAAGGCCAGCGTTAGCCGTCATGGAAAACTCCAAACGTTTCGAACTCTTCTACGACGCATTGAAAGAAGAGTACAAGTCGTACGTAGAGGACGTTGTGAAGTCGCTTGGTTTTCTTATAATAGCAATCGGTTGGATCATGACTTCAGACGGCGCTCGGACGTTCCTCGCTGGTTCGAAGGTTAATGCTGTCGCACTTACTTGCACGGTCGTTCTGGCGGCTTGCAATTTCACCGTTTATATCGGTCACTACCTCAGATCAAAGCGTCTTAAAGATCAGCTTCTTGCGTGTGACTCGGACGCTGGCGAACTTGTTGCGAACTACTATCTTCGTCCGGCGCACATCGTTCTGAACAGCGTCACAATAGGCGGGCTGTTCGTATTGCTCTTTGTGCTCATCGCAGCGCTGAGAAGGTAACGGACGGCTAACAAGTCGTTGGACCGGAGCGGCGAGGGCGTGTTTTGTAACTTGATGGGTGCGGCGAGGGTTGAATGAAATCGCGCCGCCCGATCAACTCAGACGTTCGATGGCTTCGATTCCCCTGAAAGATGACGCAACTCAACACTATCGCTTTCCGTGTCTTCCCATCTCCTGACACGAACGACCACGAAGTAAAGATATTCGTTGATGGCGAATCGTTTATTGACAAACACTGGCCCGACATGATGGGCATGGACCCAGGTGATCTTCTCTCCTATCGTGAATTGGTACCGCGCGACCAAGCCCACGCATCTGCGGTCGTTCGGTGCGGGTGTGGCATTGTTGGATGTGGGAGCGCATCGGTGCGCATTTCAGCCCAAGGCGACCGCGTCACCTGGGATTCGTGGCAAGGGGACACCGGCGAGCTACCTGCTCCAACCTTGGTATTCGCGCGTGGTCAATATATGCAAGCGGTGGAAGAGGCTGTGGAGGACCACAGTTGGGAGACCCCAGACAGAACAGCTTCGCGTTTGTTAGTTTCCTTAATCGATCAGGAGGTCTTGGCACCCGAGAATCTTACTTTCCAGTGGGCTTCCGGGCGCATAAGAGACAAAGCTCTAACGATCTCGTTGGCTGGTCCTCCCAGTCACCACCAAATCCTCGTTCATGTATCGTGGAATGGAGAGCCGCCGTCAGTGATTGCACGTAAAGCGGCGGATCTTCTGAAGCGAGATCCTAGCGAGTGGCTGGACGTAAATTGGAATGGTGAAGCCGCACCCCCATTTGATGGGCCTGGGTGGCGAAGATAGCTTCTTACCCCCGCCATCGAACAAAGCCTTGCAGCTGACTGCGCAATAGCATGCTTCCCAAGTAGCTTCCTTTCTTCAGCTAGGATGCTGATCGCGCGCGCCGCAGCTGAAGGTCGGCGTTGGGCGGCTCACGATATGATTGCCGACGGTTTTCACGGCGGCAGCGACCCTCCATTATTTTTTTGCCATCGGAGGTTATATGAAGCGTTTGTTCTCACTCCTCGCGGTTTCTCTTGCTCTATTTATGCAGTCCTTGTGGGCGCAAACTCCCCGTTCAGCCAAAGACCTCATCGCTGGCTGTGCAGCACGACTCAACCAAAAAGACCTGGACGGCGCTATAGCAGATTGCAGCAAAGCCCTTGAGCTTGACCCAAAATCACGTGACGCTTATCTCTTACGCGGTGCGGCTGAAGATTTGAAAGGCAAGCTTGACGAAGCCATTGCTGATTTTGACAAGGCGGTTGAGATAGCGCCTGATTCGGTCGAGCCTTACCGGCTACGTGCCTTGGCCAGGTTCAGAAAGAATGATCTCGAAGGGGCCCTTGCCGACGCTGATAAGGCGATTGAATTGGATCCGCATTTCGCCGTTTCGTTTCTTACGCGTGGCATGGTGCGCCACAAAAAAGGCGACTTAGCAGGTGCTATTGCTGATTTCAGCAAACTCATCGAGCAAGACCCTTCGGCCAGAAACTACGAGGGGCGCGCCATAGTTTGGCTTGATAAAGGGAACTTCGATGAAGCTATCAAGGATTTAAGTGTCGCCATCGAAAAATCTCCCGCGGCAGTTGGGCTCTATGCAATACGGGGCCGAGCAAAATATATGAAGAAGGATTGGGACGGGTCTATCGCTGATTCTAATATGATCATAAAACTTGATCCCAAGTTTCCTGGTGCTTATTTCAACCGTGCCCGGACTTATAAAGCAAAGGGAGACGTTGAAGCAGCTTTTTCGGATTACAGCACGGCAATTATTTACACCCCGCGTAAGGCAGAGGCATATCATGAGCGCGGAATGGTCAGATCGAACCGGGCAGATTGGCAGCTAGCCATCGAAGATTTCAGCAAGGCACTTGAAATCGATTCGCGTTTTGCAGACTCTTATCTTTATCGAGGCTTGATGCTGATGAGAAACGGTCAGGACGCAGAGGCTCAGAAAGACTTCATCAAGTTTCTTGAACTTGCCCCTGAGAGGAAGGCTTTCCTCGAAGACTGGGTTGAGAAAGCAAAGCAAGCACGCGCTGCTAAGAATAAACCATAGAAGCTGGCGAGTATCTTCGGACGGCACCGCCCAACAAGCCCTTGCAGTTGATGGCGCGATAGCATGGTTCTCAAGTAACTTCTTGCCTTCAGCTTGAAGGCTGACGGCGCGGCGGCCGAAAGGCTAGCGTTCGGGCGCTGTCGCACAGTCAAGCGTAAACAATGAGATTCACTCTTCCGCTCGCATGCGCGTTGACGTTCTGCATCGTCTGCTTCGGATACAGTGACGCGATCATTCCCTTTGGGTACCTTCTTGGACAGTTTCTCCAAGAGAGAGATATTCCCTTGGCGGTTCGTATCCTCTTACTCGTCCCCTTTGGAGCGACGATCTTGCCGTCGTTTGTAACGCAAACGTTTTCCCGAAGCGTACTAACAGTAGTAGGCGTGTTCCTGCTGACGGTGCTTTGGCTGCTCGGCATAATCATTTTTGTTGTTTACCCCATGCCTGATAACCAGATCCCTAATTGGGTGCCCGCCATCACGTCGGTTCCGTTCCTCTTGATCGTGATCGTCACCATCGCGTATTCCATGCGAACTATGCGGCGCGCGCGTCAAACAGTTGCTGATTGACGAAAGCCCAACAACCCCTGTTGACCGCCGACGATGTGAAATCCTGGGCGCTCGATGAACGAGTTCGAGGATAAAGTACGCTGTGGTTATCTACGTCTCAGAAATCCATTATGATGACGGTACAAGATGGGAGGCGGGAAAATAATTCACCGCGACGTGATATGCGTTGTACCTGAACTGGAGGATTCTCTGATGCCACACGGCAAAATCTGTTACCTCGAAATCCCGGCTAACCGCGCCGAAGATTCGGCGCGCTTCTACTCGGACATCTTCGGCTGGAAAGTGCGTGAACGCGGCGATGGGAACCTGGCGTTCGATGACACAGGCGGCGTAAGCGGCACGTGGGTGAAGGAAGGGGACCGCACGCCCGATGAGCGCACTCGCACCTACATCATGGTCGACAGCATTGCGGAGTCGTTGAAACAGATTGAGAGTGCAGGTGGCAGGGTGCTCACACCGCGCACCGACATTGGGCCGAACATGGGAGCATTCGCTGCCTTTACTGATCCGGTCGGTAACGAGTTCGGCCTCTACGAGGAACCGCAACAGTAGCTACCCCCCTGGGCACACACGGCCGCCTGACCAAGCCTTGTAGCGGACGACGCGATAGCTGTGTTTTTCAAGTAGCTCGTTCCGTTTGGCTTGAATACCGATCGCGCACCGCAGCTAAAGGCCAGCGTTATGCGACTTCATTACTGAACACGAACACCCATGACAAACAGCAACATGAAACCGCGGTTGACATCCCTCGCGCCACAGTTTCTGGTCGACGACCTTGCCCGCTCAATCCCCTACTACGAGAAGCTCGGTTTCACATTCGGCGAGCCGTGGGAGGGGTTTTACGCGATTGGTCAGCTGGACGGGTTGGAGCTTCACCTAAAGGAAGCGCCCAAGAACGACGACGAGCGCCGGCGACGGCGGGCGAACGAACATCTGGATGCTGCCGCCGGTGTTGAGGGCATCGAAGCGTTCTATTCACAGTGCAGAGCGAACGGTGCAACGATCATCAAGCCGCTTACGGAAACTCCGTGGGGCACAAAGGACTTTTACGTCGAAGACCCCGATGGCTACATTCTGTGCTTCGGGGGACGCCCGGCCGCAGACTAAGTGGCGCGGGTTGCAGCGTCCTTTGCGCTCAGGTTAACGCCTTCGCAGAACACATTGAATGCTGATCGCCGCCGCAACTGTGAAAGACATTGGGCTGCTACTTCCAGGGTAAACCAATGAGAAGTGATGTTTGGTTACTTCTGCTGCTCGTATGCGTTGCTCTCCTGCAGCCATCGGCCTTCGCGAAACGTCCGAAAGCTGCTCCGGTTGTGGCAAGGTTTGGCGGCGAATGTGCGAGTGCGCGCTTTCGTCACTCGGCAAGCCTCGAGCGTTTGATAGCGAAAGCCAGACAGCGTGAAATCTCGCCTTGCAACTCCACTTTTTGCGACGGCGCGTTTGCTTATGATCTCAACGGTGATGGGAGGAGGGAGTATTTTGTGCGGCTTGGATGTGGCGCAAATGGTAACTGCACGTGGGGCGTATTCTCAGATAATCCCGCCCGGCGACGCGGCACTTTCTCCGCCTGGTTCTTTTACATTCACAGACGCACTGGCCCATGGAGCGAGCTATCCACCTATACCCGCGAAGGCGGCGATCGAGGCATCATAGCCACTCTGGCAAATCGCACAGGGAAGTATGCTGTAACCTCCGAGCGTACTGAGCAGGGGGATTACCGTGACCCGCAACCGTTCTTGACGCGTATGGGTGTCCCGAAGTGCGAGATTCCGGCCGCAGCGCAAGCCAACAAGACCGTGCAACCAAGGGCACGATAGGGTGCCTCTCCAAGTAACCTTTTCCTTCCCCATTTTGAAAACTGACGGGCTTCCCGCCGAACTCCGATTTGAGCTTTGAAAGATGACTAGTAACGTGCTCCTAGGAAAACTGTTGAGCGAACACAAATTACCCGACTACAGCCGAACCGGTTTGTTTACTTGCGGGTGTTTTTTGGTTCTACCTTTTCTTTTCGGTCTTTGGGGACTTATTGCATCTTTGACCTACGCCCGCCACACAGCCGACGCTGATTTAGGATTTTATTTTTCGCTCGCCATTGCCGCCGCCAGTCTTGGATTATTCGGGCTCTTCGTTCTTGTCTCCCGCCTTTCACCCACCTGGTTGAAAAGATATAAGCTCGAAATCTATGAGAACGGCTTTGTCAAAAAGGAATTCTTCAAAACCCGAACCTGTTTGTGGAACGAGATTAGGGAAGTCAGGCCCATGCTGCTTGTTTACGACAAGGCCAGCCGTGGCACGCCGCCAGGCAAGTTTGCAGATCTCGGTGAAGATACAAAAGAAAGAGGCATCTACGAAGTCTATAAAAAAGACGGCGGCAAGATTACCGTCAGCCGCAGGTATACTGACATCGGGCGGCTCGACGAGCAGCTCATCCGATTTTGCAATCAGACTCCTAATTGGTAACAAAGCACATTTGAACGACGCGCTCGACAAGGCTTACGGCGCAACAGCGTGCTTCTCAAATAACTAGTTATCGGCCAGGATGCTAGTCACGCACCGCAGTTGAAATCTGACGTTTTGCCTGCACAATAGAATCTATGCCTTTCTTCTCAGTTGGTTATCCGAACAAAGAGCGTATTGAAGTGACGCTGCTTGGTCCGCCCGCCGATCCCGAAACGGAAGGCTATGATTGGATCAAGGGTTTGGTGCAAGTTGAGGTTGGCGCTTTCAGGGGAGAACTTGAAATCTACCTGTGTGTTAGTGACATGATCCGATTCAAGGAGCAATTGGAACCCGTCTACCGGAATCTCAAGGGCGTCGCCGAGTTCAAAACAATTGAAGATCAACTAGCTATCAGGATTGAAGTCGACAAGCTTGGCCACGTCGAGGCGACTGGTTTTGTCCTTGATGATTTCGTCTATGGGAATAAGCTGCAATTCAATATTAGTTACGACCAGACTCTCCTCTGGCATACGATCTCAGAAATTGATGAAGCGTTGTTTGAGTTGTTCCCGGACGGCGTAACAAAGCGCAGCTGACGGCGCGATTGCATCTATCTCATCCGCGGCTCGGATATTAATCGCGCAAGTTAGCGGAAGGCCAAGGTTCAGCCGTTTGTTTTGGAGTTGATCATGAGCTGGGCAAAACGCGACTCGTAACAGAGGTATCTTGACTTCAGTGCAATGAAGAAGCGAATCAAGTTTTATTTAATTGTTGTCGGCATCATTGTCGTGTTTGATGCCATTGCTGCGGGCGCGTCGAGAACCGTGCAGGTTGATTACGCGAAGTTTGTTTGGGGTAGTTACATTTTATACGTCGCGGCAGGTTATTTCGGCTGTAAGCATTTTGATCTGCTCAGCGGGATCGTTGCGGGGTTCGTCGCAGGATTATCCGATTCAACCGTTGGTTGGTTATTGTCGTCAGCGCTCCAGCCGTACATTCCTTTTGCTCAGCCCAAATACACGCCGCTAATTGTTTGCGTTGTCATTACGACGGTTTCACTAATGGCTGCATGCTTCGGTTTGGTTGGTTCGCTACTCTTTAAGATCGTAAAGAGAACCAGTCGACTCGCCGATGCTTAATGAACCCTGCGCTCGCCGAGGTCAAAATCATCCATGTGCTCGGCGGCCTCTGGTATCAATGGATCGCTCCGGCCTGAGTATCTATTTGGGCGATCGTGGTGGGCATTCTGAACTCACAAGTCTTTATACTGCTCGGCGTGGTCGGGGCGTTGCTGGTCCAGGGAGTGATTTGGTTGATTCTCGGCTACATGGTCTATGCGTCCGGCCGCCGCGTCGAACAAATCTAGTTTTACTCCTTCGGCTTTAATGCTTAACTAACCTCGCAGCTGAAGGCAGGCGTGCGACATTTTAGTTTGGTCCATAGGAAGTCATCGATGAGAAAGATCCGTCCTATTGCAGTTCTGATTCTGGCATTGTGCTTGTTGCCACTGAGCACAAGCACCGGGCAGCCAGCCACTGCGGAGATGCCCGCTAGATCGCAATCAGATTGGTTAAGACTCGCGCCAAGAGATGAGGAATTCTCTGTCCTTACCCCAGCGCAACCAAGCCTTCTCATTCAGGCAGACGGATACAGGTTCTCAGAGGGCGGTGAAAAAGTTTTGCAAAACAGATCGTACAGTGGTTACTCAGACGGTTTTGTTTTTGTCATCGAATCTTATACGGCAGCTCACCCTGATCGACTGCTGAAGGATATCGATCGTATCGCAGGGATGGGCCGTCTTCGTTTAAAAGTTTTAGAAAATGTGACGCTGGGCGGATTTGAGGTAAAGAAGTATGAGATTGGGCTGGATAATTTCGCAGGTTACGTTTACGCATTCGTTACGGCAAAGCATGTTTACAGACTGCTGCTCGCATCGAGGGACAAGAACCACCCAAGCTTCAATCGGTTTATTTCGTCGATGACGCTGGGCGATACGACTGGAGTTGTAGGAAGCGTCCCTCCGAAAATTGAAGATGCTTCTGTCTCTGTCGACTATTCAGATCCTGTAATTTCCGGTAAAGAAACTACTCAAAGAGCTATCGTCGTTTGGAAACCGGAGCCTACCTATACCGAAAGCGCTCGCCACAACCAAAGAAGTGGCACGGTGGCCTTGAAGGGGGTTTTCACTTCTTCGGGAGAAGTAATCATCGTACGCGTAATCAAGGGGTTGGAAGATGGATTGACGGAGAAGGCCATAGAAGCAGCCAAGCAGGTCCGCTTCTTTCCTGCGGAGAAAGACGGGAAATTGGTCTCATTCGCTCTACAATTTGAATATAACTTCAGTCTCTATTAGCAGGTGCGCAAAGGGAAGAGCGATGCCCAAACAACTGGTTGGACCGGGCAGCGGGAGGTGGGTGCTTCTCGGGTAGCTTCTCATTGCTTAAACTTGAATGCTGATAGCGCGCGTTGGGGCGCTACCCATGAATCCCGGTGAAATATGATGATGAATTCATGCCTGGCGCTCCTCCTCATGATCGCCTTCAGTCAAGGCAACGCGCCGTTGCCGCCGGATTTCCCCACACTACAAAAAGTCGCTATCGAGGAATTGGAACTCAAGACAGATGCACACCGAGCCGTATGGGGGTTGGACCGCATTCAGCGTTGGGACCTGAGTCAGGACTCTGGTGAACTGGTCTTCTCTCTGGCCGGTGGCATGAAGGCGACCGCGCCGGCACAAATCATCGGCACCTTCAACACCGACGACCACACCTGGCTCTGGGCCTGGGCTAATCCGTCAATCGACGACAAATTGAAGACTGACGCGCTAAAGGTTCGCAAATACGGCGAGGAACATCACCTCGATCGATTAACCCAACCTAAGTGGGTGGGTAAGGAAAAGGATGCCTGGGCGATGGTCGCTGTGGCGGTCAAGTTGTGTGACGAACAGGGGGCCTATCGTGGGCCAGCAGGCCCGACTAACGTCTTCATTGCGTTTGGCGAAGTAACTTTGTCCAAACAATAGTGACACACATAACAACTCGTTAGATCGGATCGGGAGGCTCCCGCTCAAAACGCAGCGTGTCTTCAATAGAATGCGAATACTAAAAATAATCTTAACTGGCGTTGTGCTTTCATTCTTCGGGACCGTCTATGGTCAGACGACACCAACCGCCCGAACAATTCTCAACTCTATGGTGGCGCAATACCGAGGGATGGCGTCATACCAAGACACTGGAACGGTAATGCTTGTCCAAGCCGATCCTGACATCGCGAAGCGGCTTCTTCCACCTTCCTCCAGCGATAAAACGCTCGTCTCATTCAAGACCTATTTCGCCCGTCCGAATATGTTTCGGTTCGATTGGAAGTCCTCAGTGCTTGATCGGAGGTCTTTGCCCACTACTCGCTCGCGAGAAGCATCAATCTGGTCCGACGGGCGAACGATTTATGAATGGATGCCAACCGTGGCAACGCGGGATGATAGTTTCACGCTATCGGCGAGTGATCATCTGGAGATGTCAATCATGAAAGCGCGATCATCTTCGTCAACCGCGGTATATCCGCTCATCAGCATGTTCATCAAAGAGGCCAATGTCGCCATTTCATTCGCCGACATCCTCGGCAGGGCTACAGAGTTGGCGCTGCTGAAAGAAGAAGCTGTTGATGGTGAGATGTGCTATGTGATCAGCGTTAATTTGTCGGGTGCTCCCTGGACCATTTGGGTCGCTAAACAACGTAACGTTCTACGCAAAACCAGAACCATTTACTCGTACGGCTCCTTCGACGAACGCGTCCAAACCGGCGTGCAGCATGAAGTTATTGCTGAGGAGACGCGTGGTGACATAAAAATCAACGAACCGATATCCAGGGACGTTTTCCAGTTTCGGCCGAAACTGCAAACACATGACCTTGACGCGACGCACTAATGCTGACGTCTTCCAGGGAGCTGGCAGCGTAGATCCGAGTTAAGGTAACGATGAAGCGATTACCGCGTAGAGACGCAAAGGGTGAGCGCATTACTGTTGGTGATATGGTTCGGGTAGTCGGGATTCCGGATCTTGCCGGCATGTCCGCAGAATGTCGTGAGGAGTCGCTGCCCGTTTTTGAGCATCTGCTGGGAAAGTACAAGCGAGTCGAGGAATTTGATGAGCACGGGATGGCGTGGCTTAGATTCAGGATTCGCAAGGGCTCTCATGCAGGCGACCACTCGGTCGGGATCGAACCATACTTGTTGAGAGTGCATGGAGTCGCCAAGCGGTAATCTTCGTCTGGCCGCCGCCGAATTCAGAACCGGGAGCCGTAGCGACCGGGTCGGTTCCAAACAATCATGCTGATCCCCAATCAGCCGGTATTCAACGACGGACCCGGTCGCTACGGCTCCCGGTTCCGAATTCGGCGCCTCAATGCGACCTATCAATCATGGATAGAAGGAATTTCATTAATCACATACTAGTCATAATTGCCACAACGCTTTTTTGTGCTGTCGTGCCGGCGCAAGCGCAGACATCGATTAAGCCTGCCAGCATCTACGACCAGGACGGCATAACTGTCGTGTCGCCTAGCCAGTCTGGTTGGACATTACTAAAAACAGATAAAGCGGAAACGGTCTTTGAGAAGCGCGATAAGGGCGGAATCTTCAACGCGAGCGTCAAGACTATCCGAACCAAAATTTTTGAGACAGACAAGGAACGGCTGACTGACTGGGAAGCTCTCAAACAAGAAGAGTTTAGTAAATTGAAGCAGGACCACCTTCACTACAATTACGTGAAGTTCAAGGGTGCAGCCTGCTTGCGGTATGACGCAATATTTCCGATCGAGAAGACGTCAGCAAGTAATTTTGCGTATTTCAACGTCACCGGCTATCTGTGTCCGCACTCGATCGCCAGGGATTCGGCTGTGCAGATGGAGGTTTCCAACTACTCGAATACCAGAGGACTGACCGAAGATTTGTATTCTCTGAGCGAGGAGTTTTTTGAGAAAGTAACATTTCCCAAGCGACAATGAGAATCACCAGCGTCGGCTTAGTCCGGAACCACTAATTAGCCTATAGTGTCACCGAACAAGATTCGCTCCCAGGACATTCGTCTGGAAAATACCAGGCGTCTACACATTCCAACCTTCGCTTCGCACTCAGGAGTTCAATGCAGATACAAATCAATCGTCGCAACCTCGTTCTTTGTTTAGTTACCGCGCTCACCCTGGTCGGATTTCTAGTCCTCCAGCAAAACTCTCTAGCGCAGGATCAGGAACGAACACTGAGAGCCGGGGAGAAGTTTGAAGTTGGCGGCGGACAGAGTGTTGAAATTCTTCGCTGCCGCGGCGAAGGTCGCGATCGGGAGTGTGAGGTTCAGTACTATCGCGCGAACGGACCGGAAGGCGGACCGATGTGGCAGGCGGAGGGTCCGTTGCTGGCGGCGCAAGCGCGCGTCGCTGCCGCCAGGCAAGCTGAAGCGGGAACACCCGCGCCGCCCGCGGGCGATAACACGCCGACCAAAACCGACGACAACGATGCCGCGAACAGGCCTGACGATAAGCCGGCAGTTCCCGGCGACTGTGCCTCCAACGTGCCCGCCGGAGACAGCTCTAAAACTGCGAAGGCTTCAGCCGACTTGTTCAAGCGGAAGATTTATTACATCTACAACGTGCTGGCGAATGGCACGGGCTCGGCGCCGTTAAGCGTGGGAGTGACATTTCTCAACTTCGACGTGGGCCAGCCGTTTACAAATATCGTCCGGGTCGATCCTGTAACCGGCGCACATCGTCTAAACGATGCGGCGCCAGTGAATGCGACTATCTATCCGGTTCGAAGCAAGCACATCGTCTGTGAGCAGTATCGCGATAGGCTCCAGCGCCGGCAGGTTGAGAATAGATACAACTGCTTCAAGAACCGCGACGGCGAATGGGTGTGCGGCGCCGACGGTATACCCAAAGTGATTCAACTGAATTAAAGACACGACCTGTTTCACGGCTGTCGCCAGCATGATCTCTCAAATAAACTTATTACCTCAGCTCGGGTCCTAATCGCGCGCTGCAACTGAAGGCCACCGATAGGCGTCTGCTATCTAAAAAGCCCTACTTATTCTGAAAAGTTTTTCGTTAATCACTAATAGTGCGTGTCTGGAAAACTCGCTTGATAGTTTTCACGCCTATTGGGAGCGTTAATAGATGAGGCTGTATCAGATGCTTCTTGGCGGGTTAATTCGGAGCGTTAGACTGCCGTTGAGTGGAGTGCCAGGTATAGCCTGAGTGTTGACTTAAAGCATGAAGTGGCTATTGTTCCGCCACTTTACGTTAAATTTCGCCGAACTTCACAGACCGCACTCAACCCTTCTTGATTATTGGAGGCACACTCGCCATGCAAAACTTAGTTAACATCCCCCGTGCTGCCGCAGCCAGTGGTCCAGCCCCTCCCCCTCCACCAGGCGGCGGCGCACCTGCTCCAGCCGATGGTAATGCTGTTGGAGTTTTTACCAGCTCACAGGCCGTAGTTACATTCCCCGCCGCATCAGGTTTGATAACTGTCGTGTGGAAGGTGCTGGGTCAAGTGAATATGGCTTGGGGCACTAACAAACTCGTGCCGCTTGTTCTCGCCTTAATTGTGGGTTTGCTTATTTTTCTCCAGAGTAACACTCCGGGAGGGGCGCTAAAAGATAAGATAATCGGGTTTATTTTCGCCCTTCTTAATTCCGTTACATTGGCGGCGACTGCTCTGGGAATTAACACAGCAGTCAACCCCTAGCCGCGTAACAACTCATTCAACGCGACCCGCGATAGCATTTCTTTCATCGTTGTCTGCTACGATAATGTTGAAGGCTGCTCGCGCGGGTCGTATTAATTCCGGGTTAGGTTGCTTCTCATTGAGGAGGTGAGTTCGCGGCTGAGAATTATTAAGTTCTTGGTCAGTCGCGTCGTAAACATTTCGGTTGTTGAAGAGTTACTATGTTATGGAACCAGGAAAAGTAGTTGGCGATTACGTGATAGTTACAATCCGAGAGAATTAAGGAGAAATTTCAATGACTCAGCCGTCAACAAATCCGCCCTTTGCTTCGAAACTTCCCGCTATGTGCAACGCCTGGATAATGTTGAGCGAAGACGATCCGGACGGCACCATTTACACCAGCCCCACCAGTGCGTTTCAACGCCTGATCAGTGAAGGGCTTTATCAAGCTAACGACATCATTAATCTCTGTTTTGTCGATATCGTTCCCACCAGTAGCGAGACGATTCCTACGGGCGATGGCAGCAGCTACACCCTCTTTCTGGATAAGAATAACCACCCTAAAGACAGCGATGGGCCCACCGATCAGGATTACCTGGAGTGGATCATTCGTGACGCCAGGAACGCGAACTCTAAGATCAAGATCTGCCTGACGCTGCTCTATGGCAAGCAGCATCTCATCTCCCAGATTTATCCGGACCCTGATAATCCCGATGAGAAATCAGCGGACGCTTTTGCGGATAATGTTGTGACTTACCTCAAGCACTACGAACTCGACGGGTTTGATATTGATTGGGAGTGGGACTACCTCAGCGACGACACCACGCAGGCTCAATTCAAGACAACCTTCTGCGCCCTTGGGCCGAAGCTCAAAGCTGCGGGAAAGCTGCTAACAATGTGCCCCGCCACCACGAACAATCTCGACCCCGAAACGGTGAGTAAACATTTCGATATCATCGCGTTTCAAATGTATTCCAGCACCAGTTTGCCGGGGCAATTCGTCAAGTTAAAAATACTTCCTGACGCTTTTGCCTATGGCGCAAAGTTTGAAGCCGGTGAGCAGAGCTTTCCTACTGGCCCGGGCGTGCAGACCACAGCCGAGGCTTTCCAAGGAATGCAGACTTATGGTTTCAAGGCAGTCACTACCTGGCGCCTGAATTCACAGAACTATATTACTGAGCAAGATCAGCAGTTGGCGTTGTCGAAGCTTGTTAGAGGTAGTTGAGGCGTTGGTTCCTATAGATCGGGAGGTGCGCGCTGTCTCGAAAAGCGCCGAGCCTTATCGTGTTTTCAAAACTTGTCTTAGCCATTCTTTTGAGCTTGCCAGTTATCGTCAACGGGCAATCGTCGTCCGTGCGCGCCCTTGAGCCAGCGGCAGAGGGCCGGGTGAAAGAAATCCTAAAGGGTCTTGAATCCGACAACACTCTTCGGTTTCCACTTGAGAGAGGCATCAGGGGAGAAGGTGCTCATTACGCCTGGATGGAGAAGATGCGGCAACTCGGGATCAAACAGGCGTCTTTCAAAGTTGGCTTTGCATGGAACGACAAGGTTGAGAGGTTAAGGATCAAGAATATCTCTATGCTGCGGCAGTATTATCGCTACGACACGCAGATTAAAGATCGAAGTTTCCTTCGGCGGGTTCGCATTAGTGGTTTAGAGCAGGAGTTGCGTGAGGCGATTCTTCTCAGAGCAAGGGCCGCAGTTCCTCAAATAATGCAGAACCTCTCCCGGACTGCCAATGCAAATCCCCGGCGGGCGCGTGGCACCCTTTATCTGAACCTGTTGGACGATGAAGCTCTGCCAATGCTGGATGAAATGCCTACTGTCGAATGGTAGACCACGGCGCAATCTAACAAAGGCTCTTGGGTGGGTCGATGGATAGAACCGATCGCATAGCAGTAACTCTTGGCTTAGCTTTCCTGGGGTTGCTGGTTCTGGGAGCTCTGGTAATGTTTGGTGGAATGATGATGATGGGTGATAAGTTTGATAATCGGCCTGCCGGGGAGGTTTCACCGACTCCCGCGCAATCCCCCGCTGGCTTGACCCGGCAAAATTAGATCACGCGAAGCGGAAGGCCAGCGTTGGGCTTTGCACAAAAGTCGGGATTTGGACCTTTCCCAGGCCCGAAGGGCCGACAATTAATAGCCATGCCCGTAGGGGAGTGGAAGCGGACCATGATCCTGCCAATGTATGGACTAATTGCGGCGCTGCTCGTTGTGGGTGGATTGGGGACAATTGTCGCGGTTGGCGATCCGGATCACGCTCGATTCGCTCCCTATCTTGGCTTTATCTGCCTGTTTGCCGGGCTCGGCTCTTTGGTGTTCTCTCTAATCTTGACGGTAGTCGGCGAAATCGCTATTCACTCGGAGGCCTTTACGGGCGCGTCATTTTTTGTTGGCTATGCCGGCGGAGCCGCAACGGGAGGTTTGTTCGGATACTGGCTGGCGGAGCGTAGACGCAGAACGTAATGCAGGTGCGTCAGCGAACAGAGTCGTGCAGTCGACGACGCGATAGCACGTCCTCCAGTAATTGCTTTCCTTCAGCGTGAATGCCGATCGCGTGCCGCACCTGAAGGTCAACGTTAGGCCGAATCCTCGAGGTCTATTTTGATACCTGATCGACTCCCCAGTCTCATCGTCCTTGTCGGCTTTTGGATTCCGCCGGCGGTGGCCGGCTGGGTGGCGGCAGGATTCCATCACCTGAAGCGTGGCCGCGCCATAGTAACCTTCGCGGTCCTGGCGACCTTCGTGCTGGGTTACGCTGCTGGCTGGTTCTTTTTCAACCTCGGTCGCATGCCGCCGTACATACCCGGCGCAACAATGGATCCAACGTTCGCGTCGCCTCAGGCCGTCAAGGGCCTCGCGGTTGTTACGAGTGCGCTGGTGTTGCCCGGCAGTGCGCTCGCCTGCGCGCTGGCGTTTCGCTGGCGCCGGCGGATGCTCAGTCGCACGCCAACTTTGCATGCCTCAGACTAACGTGCGCTGCAGTTGACGGCGCGATGCATGTTTCTCAAGTAGCCCTTCTCCCTGGGAATGGCGCGCGGCAGCTCAGCATCGTTGGGCAACCTTCGAATGTCTATGACTCGAATGCTCATATCGCTATTCGCTGGCATCGCGCTAACCGTTGGAGCGCTGACGATCGCGGCACTTGTTTGGTCTCATGGTGACTCCGGCGCAATTATTCCTTTCTTCCTCTACTGGTCGACCTCCGTGACTGACAAATTAGGATTCGGAGATTGCGGTAACGCCGACCTCATTGCCGACAAACTCAAGTGCCTGCGCCTGGGGCTCATAATCGATGCCATCTCTTATCCATTGGTCATTATCATTAGCTCGTACATAATTCATCACGTCTTATTCGGGCGCGGCGGGCGCCAGCAGACTCCGCCGGTTGTGTAGTTCAGGTTTGAGCAACGCACTCGTCGCGTTCTGATCCCGCCGGAGCTGCAGGCCGGCGTTGGATTCCTTTTTCGGTCCCGGAAATGAAGTTGCTGACAGCAAGAAGCGGCCCAGCAGGTTGCAACTTCCTAATCGGAGAAACGCTCATGCAATGGTTTTACCTTGTCGCAGTGATTATTGGCGCCACCGTTCCTCTCTGGCAGCTAATTCCATTTCTAACGGCTTACGGTTTCGATATGCCGTTGTTCTTCGAGCAGCTTTTCCAAAATCATGTCTCTGCCTTTTTCGGTATCGATGTCATCATTTCGTCGTTCGTGCTTTGGCTGTTTGTTTTCTCCGAAGGGCGGCGGCGGGGCATGAGGTATCTATGGATCTACGTTATTTGTAATCTGGCGATCGGCGTTTGTTTTGCACTGCCGTTGTTTCTTCTCTTTCGGGAGCGCAAACTCAGCGCCAAAACTTACGCGTGAGTCGAACGTCCAATGTCCTTCGAGAAGTTCAGAGTTCAACCTTTAGGTTGTACTTTTCGCGACGCCGCCGCAAGCTGAAGCTGGTACTCTGAACTACTGAGTAGAAACCCTATGAGGCGCATGTGGACGATCATTGGTGTTGGTGATGTAGCTGGCAGCTTCAAGTGGTACCAATCGCTACTTGGCCTGCCGGAGACGGCCCCCGCCCATGACGACTTCGGTCAGATAGTCGACGCGGATGGAACGGTCTTGCTCTGTCTTCACGAATGGGGCGCCCATGAGCATCCGTCATTGATGAGTCCCGATCACGCGCAGCCTGGCAATGGCCTGCTCTTGTTTCTCCGTGTCGATGATTTTGACGAAACGCTGACAAGGGCACGCGCTCTAGTCGCTCAGTTCGAGGAAGAACCCGAGGTGAACCCGAGCACTGGAACTCTCGAGTTCTCAGTCCGAGATCCGGACGGGTATTACGTCACGATCAGCGCGCTCTCTGCGGACTAGCAACCAAATTTCGGATTGCGGATTTGAAATCGCGACACTCACGTTGGCTTACTCTATGAAAGTACGGCTCATATTTGTCGGCGTCTTGCTCGTAGCTTCTGTTTGCGCTTGTGATGAAACGTCTCAAGAGTCGTCGGAGCGATCCCCGCAACCCACGGCCAGCCAGACGCAGTTTCGTTGTGAAGGCAAGACACGCTGTTCCCAGATGAGATCGTGTGAAGAAGCCCAGTTCTACCTTCGGAATTGTCCCGGCACTGAAATGGACGGCGACGGGGATGGAATCCCGTGTGAATCTCAATGGTGTGGACACTAGGGCTGACCGGCGGTTCAAGCCGCCGCAAATCTACGAAAAGTTCGCTTTACGAGCAGGGGTTTCATATGAAAAGAATTATTTGGACCGTCGTTGTCATAACCATGAGCGTCTCCGTATGTTGGGGACAAAATCTCCGCCGGGCTGAAGACTACTACGGCCGCGGTCTGGAACGTCAGAAAAAAGGCGACGTTGATGGGGCCATTGCTGACTTCACAAAGGCCATCGAGATGTTTCCTAAATACTCATCGGCTTATGACCGGCGTGGCGCTGCAAAAAAAGCCAAAGGAGATATCGAGGGCGCGCTGGAAGATTTCACCGCCGCCATCAAAATAAATCCCGACCTGGCCCTGTCATACTACAACCGTGGGTTTGTGTTTCTGGAAAAGCAGGACTATGACAAAGCCATCAAGGACTTTGACAAGACGCTCGAGCTACAACCGAACCTGGCCGTTGTTTATGAAAATCGCGGCGACGCGAAGAGAGCCAGCGGCGATCTTCCCGGAGCCATATCAGATTACAGTAAGGTTGTTGAAATCGAACCGCAGAACGCTGGGGCTTATTACAGTCGCGGCGGTCTCCGCCAAACTACAGGTGATGTAGACGGGGCTATCGCTGACTTTAGTAAAACGATTGAAGTCAATCCGGAGTACGCGGAAGCTTACGCTGATCGTGGCATTCTTCGGCTTAGTCAAGGTCTGGATGCTGAAGCCCAGAAAGACTTCGATAAGTATCTGGAGCTGAACAACAATATGAAAGGCGCGCTGGAGGAACGGATCAAGTATGCAAAGTATCAGCGTGATAAGAAACGCAAATCATAGGTTTGAGACAAAGCAGCGAGCATGAAATCTCACGGACCGATCAGCAAATGGCTGACATTGCAGAAGCCCGACCGTTAGGGAGGGTCGCCGCGAAGCGCAGACGACGGCATAGATTTCGCACCTGCTTGCGGCAGTTGATTAAACATACGAAAGCAAGCTTTCAAAAGGAGGTTGTGGCATGACTGTTTTGCGATTACTCCTATTGATTTCGGTAGTGGCCTTAACGGCAACGGGCCAGCAGAATTCTCCTGCACAGGCTCTTGCGCGGCCGACTTCCTGTCCGGTTACCGCCCCGCCGGCGGTCCCATTCACGCCTCCGCCAGCTTATAAGTTGGACGGCGAAGACGGCTTTTGGTTGGGTACAGAAAAACTGTGGACCGCCCTTCCCAAGTCAGGAGTAGTCTGGGGTTGGCGGCCGCACGCACCAGGACACGAGCACGAGGTTCAGCCTTTGACCGCCAAGACTTTCTGGGGAAGCGTCGATTTTGATTGGAAGTCAGAATATCCTCCGAAAATAAAAGTCACCGGAAGGCGGCTCGACGGGGACGCTCCACCGCTTCTGACCATGCGAGCGACGAACGCCTTTCCAGGCCCTGCCGCCGCCATGCTGGTTGGTGTGTATGTACCCACCCCCGGCTGCTGGGAGATCACTGGCGATTACAAGGGCCAGAAGCTGAGCTTTGTTGTCTGGGTCCCGCCAAAGGGAGGTATCAGGTGGGCGAGAAAGTGGAACGGGTTGAAGACCGTCTGGCAGACTTTACCAGAGACAAGCGCATTCTTATTCTTTCATTAATGGCACTGATTGTTGGCGCAATCAGTGCCGTTGTTGCTTATGTGTTGGTGTGGCTGATCGCAGGTTGCACGTTCGTAATGGTCACAGCAAAACACGACGGCGCTCATTGTTGGGAAAAACATTGATGGCTGCTTGGCGATGGTAATCCAAAAGTTGGACATCTGTCGCGCACTTCGCGGGCTGAGGCTTCGAGGAGATTGTTTTCCCCGGCCTTACGCCCGGGGCTTCTGTCTGACGCCGCTGCGCGGCTCAATTGAGAAGTTACATCCCGCAGGTATTGCACCTCCGATTCACAAATTTACTGCTTAAAAATCATGATGCTGCGACACCTTATTCTTTCTCTCGTTCTAGTAACGAATAGTTTGTTTGCTCAGAACGCGGGGCCCAACTCGCCCGGCTTTGACAGCGCTGCAAAGCTATTCACGAATACGTCGTTTGCTCAGAACGCGAGACTAGACGCCTCAGACTTTGATCCCAATTACAAGCTCGAACTTCACAATCCGGTTCAGGACAAGAACTTTTATCTCTTGAGTTTGTTTCAGCGACGTCCGGAAATTCGCAAACTTCTAAGAGAAAACAAAGCACTGAGGAGGCTGTCCGCCGATAAGCTTCAGAATTTAAGAACGGCCGCCAGGTGCAACGACGTCGCCTGTTACGATCGGCTGCTTCGTCTCAGTGGGCCGGAGATCAATACAGTCGCCAACGAATTTGAAGCGTTGGCGCAATATCCCCAATTCAAAAAACTTGTTAGGAAAGATCTGCGTCCCTCAGGCGCGTTCATCAAATACAGCGCTCAATCCGATATGGACATGTTGATTGCCGCGTGGAGAGATGCAGCGAAGGGAATGAACCGGCTGCTCACGGTTTACGGTCTTGGTAAGAACCCGTTTTATAAAGACATCGATCGGGTCAGCTTCGATGTTACGAGCGAGGCCTATCGCCAACTTCTTAAGGAGAAGCTTGCGGAGATCAAGCTCTCGCGGGACGCGCTATTCTTTGAGCCGACGCTCAATTTTGCGCTAAAACTCTTAGAGGCTAATCGACGCGATGAGGCCGGTCGTTACGAACCGCTCGAGCAGGGCGAAAACAAAACGTGTGTGCAGAATTTGGGAAAGATTAAATGGAGTGATTATCCCTATTCATTTATTTTGGTACTGGGCTCCGGCCCAGGAGACTCTGCCAGGCTGAGTCCGATCGGCGCCAAAAGAGCGGACCAGGCTGCTCAACTGTTTCTCGAACACAAAGCGCCATTGATTATTTTCTCCGGCGGCCACGTGCATCCGATGCAGACGCCCTACTGCGAAGCGATTGAGATGAAAAAATACGTGATGGAGAAATACAAAATACCGGAGCAGAATATTTTGATTGAGCCGCACGCGCGTCACACAACTACCAATTTTCGCAACGCGGCGCGGCTCGTTTTTCGGTATGGCATCCCGACGGATCTAAAAGCCCTGGTCACCTCGAGCGAGGACCACATTGCCATCACCACCAGGGACAGTTTTCGCATTCGTTGTACGACGGAATTGGGATATTTCCCGATGGAGTCTATTACTCGAATATCTCCGATTGCAGCGGAGTTCAAGCCGGCGGTTGCTTCATTGTTTTTTGACGCAAATGACCCGCTCGATCCGTAAAAAGACTGATCGTCTACTCGGATAGTAGATGGCGACTTTCAGCGAGGAGGAGACTTAAATGAAACGATGCCCAGCGTGTTTAAAAGTGATGACTGATGACGCAATGCTATTGTGTCCTTATGACGGAACTCCTTTGTTTGATACGGAGACCAATTCAAAAGCGTTCCACGAAACGTTGAAAACCGATTCAGGCAATTTGGCACAGACCCATGATCCCTCGTTGGAGAAGGCTGCGCAAATTGATCGCCAACTACAATATGGTCAGGAGCTTTATCGATTACTTAACTCTGCGGAGGGAATCCGGCTAGCAGATGCCGAGATGCAGATCATGTTTGGCTCTGTCAAAGATAAAGTCGAACTGATTAATCAGAAGTACCCATCGCTTGAAATAAAATTTGGCACGAACAGCAGCCGCGAAGCGACCGTCTCCAATCCACGTTATGTTGTTATCATGAGTTGGCAGTTGCGATATGTGAATACGTTGTCGGATAGCAGCTTAGAGATAGTTGAACGTACGCGGAATTGGTATCCGAGGGATAGCGATGAACTCAATCGGCTTAGCTTTGATTTCTACATGGATGAAGAATCCAAGTTTTGTTGGAAAGAGCGCGGCGGCAAAAGGTGTCTCCTTTCCCAAGAGCTGGGAGAGGAATGTCTCAATCGCTTGTTGCGCCTGATCTCTAGTACGGACGACGAACACGAAGATGGCAGTTTTGGGTTCCGGACTTTTTAGGCTGTCGATTCCTGAGCATCACTCTTTGGCCGGTCGCTATCGCTCGCGGTTCTGATATCGCAACGCCACTCAGTTTATTTTTTGTGCACAGCTTCAGAAGCTCATCTTCATCCCAAACTGAAGCTGGCGCGGATCGAAAGCAGCAGTCGGTTGACCGAAAGTTGGCAGCGGAGTTATTCCGGGGCCGAAGGTGTTGTTGGGAACTCCGAAATTTGCGCGGTTGAAAAGATTGAACCCTTCGGCCAGCAACTCCAAACCAACTCGCTCGGTTAGACGGAACCGCCGCGTCAGACGCAGGTCGAATGAAGTAAAGTCGAAGCCCTTCCCGGTATTGCGCCCGACCCCAACCGGGCGATCGTTATTATTGGTGTCGAAGTTGCGATCACTGCCGAGCAGAATATTGAAGGGTAACCGCGAGGCGCGCGTGTAGATGTAACTGAGTTGAAAGCCGCGCAGCGCACGACTCAAGCCCTCCTTACCTTTTCCCGGCGCCTGTAACGAGCCGCTTACTACCAACCGGTGACGCTGATCGTTGTCCGAACGTCCCATATCGTCGCGCAGGTCAAAGTTATTTTGCGGAGTCGAGAAGAAAAAGTTTCCGGCATCGTCGGTAGTCTTTGACAAAGTGTACGACACTCTCAGGTTGGCCCAACGCGCGGCGCGCTTGCTCAGTGAAACAACCAGGCCGTTGTAGAAGGAATCGCCGGCGCTTTCGAAGCGGCTGATGTTTCCCCAGTTGGGGTCTGGCCGGCCAAGATTTGGCACGCCCGCGGATGCCGGAACTGTCGGCACATTCACATTACGCGAAGCGATGATGTGGAGCGTGCGCAAATGCAGGTAGCCTACGGAGAGCACGGCGTTGCTCGATAGCTCCCGTTCAAGTTGCAGGCTAGCTTGCTCGCTGTAACTCGCTTCGATGTTTGGATCGATGCGGGTAATGTTTGGTTTAGTGATCAAGGTCGCCGGCTGGGCCGCCAGCACGTTGGGAAAGACAGGAGCACCCGGTTGCGTCGGTGCAAACTGGACGACGAGATACTTCGCGCCGTCACGCTGCAGGGCGTTCGAAGTCGCGCGCAGCGGAATACGATCGTAGTAAATGCCGAAGCTTGCCCGAATCACGGTCCGGCGATCGCCGGGTGCGTAAGCAAATCCCAGCCGCGGCGCGATATTGTTCGTGTCCGTGTGAATCGGGCTCGGCAGGAATTGCAAGTCGTACCTCAAACCGGCATTGACTGTGAAGTTCGACTTTACTCGCCACTCATCCTGTCCAAAGAAACCGGCATTAGGATTAGACTGAAACTGACTCGGCACACCAAAGGCTTGCTGAAAAGTGCTGTAGTTGCCCGTCAGAAAACTGGCGAGCGAGTTGAATGCATAGACACCCTGCACCGCTCCGGGAAAAACTATGCGCACGCGGTTATAAAGGACGTCGACTCCGACCTTGGGCGAATGCGCGCCAAGCTGCGTCGACACGTTATCTACGGCTTCGAACAGGTTGATGTCGCGCTGCAAAGGCGATGAAGTTGCCGTGCCGAAGTTCGCCACGCCGGGAATTCCGACTGCCGGTCCGACCGGGTCGTTGATCGGCGCGCCCAGCCGGCTGTTGGTGTATTGGAAGCGCGCTTCGTTAAGGGTGCGACTGTTGAGCGTGGTGATGTTGCTGACTGAAATCGTCCGGTCCGTATTGTCGAGATCTGAGCCGCGACTGATGGCATTCAAGCCGCCCACGTTGCGCGAATTGGCGGCGGTGATGTGGTAGAGACTGTAGCGCGCGTTGAGTTGATGGCGATTGTTTAGCTTGTGGTCCACTCGCGCGAAGAAATTAGTGGTATCAAAACTCGCCGGTACTACTCCGGTTCCGAGGAGTTGTCCTTTATAACCGACAGCGTTCAGTCGGCTATTTATGGTTGCGACTGCGGCCGGCGCGATAGTGATGACCGCCGAATAGTTGCGCCGCGTCTGCTCGAAGTTGGTGAAAAAGAAGGCGCGGTCCCTTTTGATTGGACCACCGAGGGAAGCGCCGTATTGCGCCTGGGTAAGCAAGTCTTTGGTGGGCGCGAGCGGGTTGCGAGCATCGAAGCGTTGATTACGGGCGAAGCCGTAAAGATTACCGCGCCAGTCGTTCGTTCCCGATTTAGTGACGACGTTGACAACGCCGCCCGAGGCCCGGCCAAACTCGGCAATGCCCCCGGAAGTGATTACCTGGAATTGATTGATAACCTCCTCGCTGTAATACGTTCCCGTCAGGTCAGCAGCGTCGTCGTTTGCTGAAACACCGTCGACCACGAAGCTGTTGTAAAGATTGCGTTGGCCGGCGATCGAGATGCCTTGTCCCGGCACGGCAGAGGTTTCGGCGAAGCGTTGATTGCTGCCGGTGTTGGTCGGCGAGACGCCGGGGATCAGCAAGGCGAGGTCGAGAAAGTTCCGACCGTTCAAGGGCAGCGCATTGATCTCGTCAGGACGAATCGTCTCGGTTATCTGCGTGCGCACGGCTTCAATCACCGGCACATCGCTCGTGATGTTAACTTGCGCTGAGAGGCCGGCCACCTCGAGTTTCAGCGGCAGATCCAAAGCCTGGCCCACTGTTACCGTTAGATGTTTAGTCAGGGACGCAAACCCTTGCGCCTCTACTGAAAGCTTGTAGCTGCCCACTTGAAGGTAGGGAAATCGATAGCGGCCGTCGTAGCCAGTGGTAGCCGTTTGCGTTTGGTTGGTTTCGAGATTAGTGGCGGTCAAACTTGCGCCGCTAACTACCGCGCCGCCGGCATCCTCAATCCGACCGCTGAGCGTCCCGGAGGTGACGGTTTGTTGGGCCTGAATGCATGCGGCACCAAGCAGGAATAGCGAAAGTAAGAGACCAGAGGCGCGCAAAGGGAAAGCTCTCCGCAAGTTTTTTGGACTGCGCCATTAGAACATGCAAGGGTTTACCAATCCAGTTCGGGGCAAAGGACAACTCGCCTCAGCCCTAACAGGCCCGGCTGTTGGAATAAGGACCTGTGAGAACTAACGCAACTTAACTGTCGGCCCTGCGACTCATATCAGGTCGCGACCGCTCCCTGTTCCGAATTTGTTGACCCACGAAGTCAATCAACGTCTCCGGTCCTCCGGGCCGAAGAAGCGAATCTTGTTGAATAATCCTTGCAGGAAACAATTCGCAGGGTGTGGTGTCTAACAGTTATCGCGTCATGCTTAGAGCCATCATCTTTATAGTCAGTATCACTCTCAGTTGTGCGATTGGTGTAACCGTTCGAGCGATTCGTTCTTACCAACATCCACCGACCATCTCACTGTGCGAAGTGGCTCGTGATCCAGCGAAGTATGATGGGAAAACAATTCGAGTCAGGGCATCCGGTTGGGTAACGTCATCAGATATTTATCGAGGCACTGACATCTACGATACTTCGTGCGAAACAGGCGTTGCGGTGGCTAGCGTTAGATTGGATAATTTGTACAACCCAACATCTGCGGTCTACGCCTTTCTGAATTATCCGAGCGAAGAGATCCGAAAAGCCGATGTTATAGTGCTCGGGAAATTTGACCAGTGGGCCTCGCAGGGATGCTGGACTCCGCAATTTGGTATTCGAGCTACGAGCATAGAATTGGTTTCGCCGGTAACATCTGAGCCGCTGCCCAGAATAGAACCGATGATGAGAGTGCGTTGAGAAATCTAGCGTCGATGGCGCGCGGCCTGACGTGGGCACAGGCGAACAATGATTCATTTAAGCCAGGAGCAGACACAACAGTTTGATGATCTCGGTTTTCTGGTTCTGCGCCAATGGATTCCCGCTGACCTGGTGCGTCGTCTGCGCGCCGTGATCGAAAACGCAATTGCCGGCGCACTTGAATCGGCTAAACGCGACTCATCAGTCACAGACTTTTGTGTTGTCAAGATCAAAGATATTCCTTTCACCACTTACATTGACCACCTGCATCGCCACGCTCATCCAGCCTCTTTGGAACTCGCCGGATCGCCGCAGATGCGCAGTGTCGGGCAGGCATTGTGCGGCGACGACTACCTGACGACCTACGAGTATGCAGTGGTGAAAACACGCGGCGACGGCGAACGTATACCCTGGCATCAGGACATGATTCATGACCGCACCTCACGTATTGTCAACTTCGGGCTTTACCTGTCGGAAGCAACAGCATCAGAGGGCGCGCTGCGTGTGGTCCCGCGCAGTCAAGTCGCGCCGCAAGACATGTGCGTCATCGAAGCTGATACCGAACTTGAAAAAGTTACTATCGAAATGTTTCCGGGAGACGTTCTTTTACATGACGTGATGCTCGCACATTCTTCCGAGGGCCTCGTGCACCACTGTCAACGGCAGGTGCTCTATTTCGAGTTGCGCTCATTAAAGCACATTGAGAATAACCCGAATTTTTCGCGCGAGTGGATCTCCGCTCGCCAACACTTCAAAGAGATGGAGCAGGTGGCCTATCGACGGAGTGTGGCGAGTGGTGGCGGCCCGCTGAGAATGGAAGCAACGGTTAGCGACGCTCCTAAGCCGACTTTCGTTGAAGACGTTTACACTACTCCGTTAGCCAGGGAGACGGGCCGGTATTGCAACCCGCAGGCAAACTGATGCTGAGCGGTGAGGGTCAGTAACATAGCGTTAGGAGTTTCTTTACTATGAAGCGAATCACATCACTGTTTTGGTGTTTTGTTTTATTTGCGGGCTTCGCCTCCGCTTCGGTGATTATTCAAGCGGTCACTCTTCAGGAGAAACAAGCTAGCGAAATCTCGAAACTGGTTGGCAATTGGTCTGGCGAATCGGTTTGCGTCGATAAGGAAAAGTTTCCGGCTTGTCATGACGAACAAGTTATCTATCGCGTGGCCGCATCTTCCAAACCGGATGTCTTAACGGTGACAATGGATAAACTTGTAAACGACAAGCCGGAAACGATGGGCGTGTTGGATTTTGTTTACGACGCGGAGAGACAAACGCTTTCCAGCGAATTTACGCGCAACAATCGACACGGAATCTGGGAGTTTCTTGTTAAGGGCGATACGATCGAAGGCACGCTCACGACCTTACCAGACAAGTCACTCGTGCGTCGCGTAAAAGTCCGGAAAGACAAGTGAGCCGGCAAGCGTTAAATTCCTCTTTTGCTGTGTCCACTTTATTCATGCCCGCAAAAAACCGATGGGTTCTCTACTTACTGGTGCTGGCCTTTGGCATTCTCGGCATCTGGCTGAACGGCTGGTTTGCCGATAGTGTTGATGAGGTGTCCTCGCTCAGATTGATCTCCGGCCTCCTTGTTGTGTGTGGCGCCAGTGTCGGTTTTGCCCTCCTTCTGCGCGAGGATCTGCGTCAAACGAATCCAGGCCGGATGGCTGCGTGGGCGATGGTTAGACAACGCGGCAAACGAACTTATATTCGCAGCGCTATCAGCAGAGGCTTTTGGCTAAGCGCACCCGTCTTCATCTTTCAGATCGCAATCGATTATTGGAAGACCGGATCCTTCCGAAGCGCGCTCGATTCGTCTTGGGTATATGTCGCTCTGTTCCTGGTAATAATCTTCGCTTCGTATTACGCGGCCATCCGAATGTGGGACGCAAAGGAGCGCGATTACGAAGTAAGTGCCAACCGGCAAAACGTATCCGCGCATTGCGCAGACTCCACCGACTAAAAACAAAACCGTTTACCTGAGGCAGTGATTGAGAACCATCCGCGTAATCAACGTAATCTGCGGATACCGAAAACCATTAAGGAGGTTCCTCATGATGAAGAGAATGATTCTGGTAAACCTGATCTTGATTGTGGTGTCGAGCATTGCGCTCGCGCAGTCTAAAAGTGATGCCTGTCACGTGTACGTAGTGGATGTCGAGAAAGCGAAGAAAGCTTTCGAGAACTTCCACGACACCGGCAACGCTAAGGCGGATGCCCAGGCGATGTCTGCCGCGCAGACCGTGTTCCCTGAATTTCGTACCGTGGTCGCTGAAGAAGAGCTCACGACCAAAACTTACGCCTTCCCTGACAGCAAACTTGTTATTACAGCCAGCGTGTTTTATACGGACGAATCCATGCGAGCGGAATCGATGGTGCTGGGAATTGTTGTCTCCGGCAAAGCACAACCGAATGCAATCTCTGCGGCTGACAATGCCGCCGCGGAAGTTGTTTACAACCAATATACGGACATCGTCAGGGCCAAGAAGTATTTAAACGTCGCGGGCAAGTCTTACCTTGTCGGGATCGAGTGCCGGTGCAAAGCGGAGAGCAAGCCTAATTAGGAACTTTTGCGGAGTAGGTGTGCTCTTGCTCGCCCTCTACGCAAGATGGCGTCGTAATCTGACTTCTTCTCTGCGGAGAGTCTGTGTTCTCTGCGTCTCTGCGGTAAATACTCTAGCGCGCCGAGTACGCCGAGACGACGCAGAGTGCGATTTGGACACAACCTCGGAAGCCTTGACTCGCTGCTCCCGGAAGCGCATAACCATCCTAGTATTAAGGCGACAAAAGGGGACTGATGATGACAACCACAAAACTTTCCGGTTTCACTTGCCTCGTGGTTTTTCTTTTGCTGGTGCCAACCGTTTGCGCCCAGGGCCCGGCTGACGTGCAGTTGTCCCGTCCTCGCTTCAAACAGCAGCAGGTTGTCAATTTCAATCCAAGATTTTCAGTGGCGAGGTCCGGCAGCGACGATGTCGATTTCCTGCCGGGACAAATGCGGCCCGCGGCCAACCTGCGCGACAGAAATATTGACTCCACGCAGTGGCTCAGCGAGGCTGCGGCTACGGCCCATAACTCCGGTTCCAAAACCGTCAAGGCCACTGTCTGGGAATACGTCTTCTTCGCTGACGCAGGCATGAGCCAGGAGTTGCATCGCTATCAGATCATCAGCAAGAAAAAGCTTAAGCCCGGGGAAACAAAAGTTTTGAAAGGAATTGTCTGGGCTCCAAGCCGCTCGCCGTACCAGCAAGCTTATCTTCGACGCATCGAGTACGCGGACGGAACTGTCTGGCAGGCTCCCTGATTCCGCAGGTTGGATTGGCGACGGCTTTACGCAAAGAAAGACTCAACATCAGAACCGAGAGCGGTAGCGACCTGCCAAAGAATCAATGTTAAAAGTGAAGAGTTCGCCCGCTCCCCGCCCGGATCGCCTTTGGCCGGTCGCTACCGCATCCGCTTCTGAGATGCCATCCTGTTAATTAAGTTTTGTGCAAAGCCGTTTGAGGACAGACTAACGACGGTCGTCCGTCACTTTCTTTAGCTCGGTAAGGTACTGGCCCTTGCTGTCCTCCACGACGACAAAATCAACTTTGTCACCAACGCGAACGCCGTCCATAAGTGAACTGTCCCTCACCCAAAATTCCATTTCCATCGCCGGCATTAGATCTTTAATCTCTCCGTGGTCGATCTCCACCCACCCCTCTTTGCGGTTAACAATCTTAACTGTGCCGCTGCCCGGATAAAGGCTTGTCGAGGACGACCGGCGGGAAACCTAGTAGCGGATCAATGGTGCGCGCCGTCTGCGGCGTGGAGGAGCTGGAGGTTATCGACTTAACAGGTCGGGCCCGGCACGACAGGATCAGCGCTGCCAGGACTAACAACCAAAACGCAAGCGAAACTTTTCGCGACGCGCTGGCCCCGCGACTTGGTTGCGTTTCATTGCAGTGCATATGAGGCGTTTTCGGCATTGCGCATTATCATCGTCAGATTCTTCCCGTCAGCAGAGATTCGATAGATCGCGTAGTAAGGCAGGCTCGATTTCGGTTTGTATCGCCCCTTCACATACCCGGTGAAAATAATTTCGGTGCCTCCAGGGATCCATTGCGGGTCCAGCGCTCCCAAGCGATCAGACGTCAGTCGCGATAATCCCCCGGGGGTAAAGTTGTAAAGATAGATTGACGCGATGCCAACGTCGTCGGGAACCATTGCGCTATCGAACAAAAGAAATCTCCCATCAGGTGAAAAGGAGAAGCCCGTCTGACTGGAGATGACCACATCGCCAAGCATCTCTTTGATCGAAAGTTTCCTTAGCACCTGACCAGAGAGCGTTAGCTGGTACACGTATTCGAGGTCGTTTAGAACCAGCGAGTTTCCGTCCGGGGTCCATGAGTTTAGCCAGGCAAGCTCCCTGGGCAGGTTCGCCGGTATGACACAAAAGTCACCGGTGCGCGGATCAACTGTCGCGAGTGCGCCCTTCTGATCCATGACAAGTTGCACAGCAAGTCGGCGACCATCCGGCGACCAAAGCGGCCCGAAACTATCATACGGAGTGAGCGATGAAATTTCGCGAAGCTTACCGGTCTGAACATCGATCAAGTGCACATGACTTTCAGATTTTAGCAACTCACCTTTTCCGGTTACGAAAGCAATTGTTTTGCCGTCGGGAGAAATATTGGGTTGACGACCTTTGACCACGCGCTTTGTCACGCCATTAGGTTCTCTAACGAAAATGTACGCACCTCTCGTAAAACATAAACGGCCGGTTGTCGCGGCGAAGATTGAAGGCGCCAGCAACAAAACTAAGATCGGTCCGAAGACAATGCGGTTATTCATAGCGAACCTGAAACGGAGCCGCGCGACGAGTTGAAGAAAGGCGCGCCCACTTGAGCGCGCCTGTCTGAGCGTGATTGCTCACTTCCTAAAAGTAATGGTCACGAACTGAACCATCGAAGTTTCCCTTCCGTAAACAACACTTCTTGAAATCTACGGCCCGAGTCGCAGGGGCACAAATCATTACGCCCCAACTTCTCATACAACTCTTTGTCGCCGTGAACAATTCTCAGTCCTCGTTTTACCTGCGTCTCAGACGGGAAGCCTCGGCGCCGTTTGCTGGTGCGTTCAAAAGCAGAGTTCCTCGTCGATATCGTATTTTCCTCGCATGATCGTGTCCTCCTTTTCTACTTAATAAGCGAATATATCAGACTCAAGAATACGCACGCCCGGTGGCAGCTTGTTCGGGCGTCTCAGTGTGAAGCATGCTCCAGGAAATAGGCATAGTAGCGTTGCACCGGGGGAACGGCCAGCTCTGCCTGCTCCGTGACCTGCGGCAACCAGTCGCCGAGGCCAATTTTGCGAACCAGCTTTGCATACTGTCGAAACTCGCGCGGCAGATAGGAAGCTTCGAGCATTTCCACCACCCGCTTGCGAATTCTTTCCTCTTGCTCGTGCGTCAGGGCGGTGCGCCGCAGCGCTCGGGCGGTATTCGATTTAAGAATTCTGCCGAAAGCAAACGAGCCGCTCTCTTCGATGAATTCGACACCAATCTCAGCGCAGGCGGGGTCACCCTGTTCGATTCCTTCGATGACGCGATCCATTACCGGGTAAATCCACCGGCCCTCGTCAGTCGACTGAATTAGCGGCGTCAAATCGCGCGGCGCGCTGACAGCGAAGCGGCGCGTGTATTCCGCGTAGCGGGCCAGCACCGCCTCAACGCTCCAGAACCCGCTTCCGTTATAGTCAGTTATCTTCATTTACTAAATGCAATTGTAGGGGCGACCTGCGTGTCCGCCCCTGGGCGCACACATAGGTGCGCCCCTACGGGCTGCGCCGCTCGATGTGCGGAAGGCCTACCGCCTTCGTGTTAGTTACTCTTCTTTGCGTAACACCCAGTTGTCGATCGCTTCGGCAAACATATGCGGCGCGTGCTGTGCTTCGCGTAGATACAACGAGGGTTCAATCAACTCCAGCTCCATCAACGCAAATTCATCTTCGGCGGTTCGCACCAAATCAACTCGCGCATAAAGCAGCCGCGTTGAAACATACTGCAGAATTTTCTTGCCTGCCGCCAATAAACTCCCCTGAGGTTCGATGGCCTGAATTATGCCGCCGTGTTCCTCCTGGACTCGGAAATCACCAGGCTTCGGAGTTTTTAAGATGGCATGGCTAAACTCGCCGTCAATGTAGAACAAGGAAAATTCACCCTCGGTCGTAATTCCACGCATGAACGGCTGGACCATACAGGAGCGGCCCGCGAAGAGTTTGCTCAACGCAGCAGCGTGCACCTCGCCGCGTTTCAATCGCACAGCATCCTGCGCGTTCGCGCCTACCGTAGGCTTGATCACAACTTCGTCGGACTCGAGTTGATCAAACCACCGTTCAATTTCGTCGCTATTGATTTTGCCAGTGTTCCAGACGGTAGGAACTATTGTCGCTCCGCGCGTTGCGAGGTCTCGAAGATAAACGTTTTTGTCGGCGTTCCAGCGCACGATTTCCAACGGATTCGCCAGCCGAGTTTGTGATTCAATCTGCCGCAACACACTTAAGAATGCTGCCAGGTAGTTCTGATAATCCCACGTCGTGCGGATAACAACGCCGCCATATTCCCCCCACGCGACGCCAGTTTGTTGCCAGGGAACAGTCTCGGCTTCATGGCCCAGCTCGCGCAGCGGAGCCACAACCAAGTCGTCGTCGGCTACAAATCCGGTCAAATCACCAATTGAAAGAAGTGCAATCTTCATAAACAAGAAACGGTTACTAGTGCTTATTGACATGAATTTCGGTTGGGGCGAATCTGCGTGTCTGCCCGCGCTCGTTCTTAAGCACAAGAAAGACACCTTCCCACAGCATTAACAGCTCACCTTGCGGCAACTTCACCAGCAGACTCTGCGGCGGTTTCCACTCGTTCGATTCACACTTCACCGCGATAGTATCGGCCTGATTCGCACTAATCCCCACGGCCGCCATGTTGACTCCGAGCTCGCGCTCGAATTTCTTGTCACTAACTGACTTTGATTGATAAGCCGGCAAGGAACAGACCTTAGTTCCGACTGCCATGCGGTCTGGGCCAATTTGAATCCGAGTACCCAGCGTCCTGCGAAACTCTTCTGAATAGTCCGGCGGACCATCTGGGAAGCGATAATCAATGACCTTCCAGCTTCCAAAGGGCGGAACCTGACGTACGGAATCAAACAGCCGCTTCATCATTCCACCTTCTTTAAAAGTCCTCCACTCCTGCGTCGGACTTGGTTCATCTGACCATACAATTTTCCCGGCAGCATCGAGCAAATTCATTTCCCGATAGCGGTATTGATTCGAAGCCAATTTGAACTCGACGGTCTCGAGCCGGCTTTTATATTTGGTTTCAGATGATCGATTGAGACTTTCAGCCTTCGATAAGATGGTCCGGAATCTCACGCGCAGCAGGTGTCCACTGTCGAACCTTAGACTTGCAGCGTCCATATCGATGACCGAGTCTTCACCGGTGTAAACTCGCCGCCACAGTTCCTTCTCGTGCGCGCATACGGGAACTGACAAGCGACAAATTAGTAATGCGAGCATCAAGATAGTCTTGAACATTGCCAAGGTCTCCTCAGAATTGCGCACGATTTAACTACATCGTTTTTGAGCAGACAAAATTTACAGGATTAACATGATAACGAATAGCTGATGTAGAACTTGCTGATATTGCGCACACGCACGCCGAAGGTTTGTCGAGCGGGCTACCATGCTTGACCGCAACCGGAGCGATGTTTCATGCTTGACGCATGGCAGTGAGCAGTGAGCAGTGAGCAGTGAGCAGTGAGCAGTAAGCAGTTGACGTGCCCGTTTAGAAAGGGCACTTGTGCCCCCGCGCCTGGCGGACAAGTCGGCTTTCTAAACAGATGTAACCGGTCACTGCTTACCGCTCACCGCTTACTACTTACTACATAGTTCAAATCGAGAAAGGGGTTGGTAGATGGTTCGTCGACTTTTCATACTGACACTCGTCGTTTTAAGTTTTGGTTTATGCTCTCTTGACTGTTTTGCATCCTCGCGCCCGTCAGCTGCGCTGGTTATTCCTCTCACGCCGCACCCTGGCGGCACGTCGATGATGACGCTCGGCGCGAGCGTGCGCGGGCACGAAGGCGTATTCATGTTCGACACGGGAGGTGGCATCTCTTACATCAGCCCGGCGTTTGCCCAAACAGTTGGTTGTCTGGTGTGGGGACAGATCACCGGCTTCACGCTAACCGCACAGCGGCTCGACATGCCGCGCTGCGATGGTCTGTCTTTCGACATTCAGGGCCGGCGCTTCGGCGCTCCGATCGCGGGGATTTTCGATATCATGAAATTCATGCCGCCAAAGGTGCCGAACATTGACGGCTCGCTCGGGCTGGATGTTTTCGCCGGCAAGGTGGTCACGCTGAGCCTGGCCCGCAAAGAGTTAACGGTTGAGAATGCGGCGGGACTTGCAAGGCGCATGAGGCGCGGCCGCGAAGTTCCGATTCGGCTGGTGCGCGAGGCGGGTGGTGTCGCGTTGACAGTTTATGTGGCAGTGCCCACGTCGAAAGGTATGGCGTGGATGGAAATTGACTCGGGCAATGGCGGCGCTAACGTCGTCGGAAAACATCTGGCGTCGCTGCTGAATTTAGATTCCGGCAAGAAGGAGCCGCAACCGGCGAGCTTTAAGATCGCCGGCGACATTCCCGTCGGCGGCATGGCGCGCGTAAACGAAAACCTGATCATGGACGGCAACATCGGAACGAGGTTCTTGATCGATTGGGACCTAACGCTGGACTTAGCGAAGGGGCGTGGCTGGCTGGCGCGCTCTGCTCGCGATAAATAGTGAGACTGACTTTTCCGTGCGGCCTTTGTGTTCTTTGTGTCTTTGTGGTGAATGTCTTTCCCACAGCAGCCCACCACAAAGACACAGAGAACACAAAGGACGCACAGAGAGTGCCAGTTGGGACAGTGTCGCCGCCGCCAAAACATGGACAACCGGCGGCGTTTTATGAAAGAGTTCGCCCATGCCTTTCTCGCGCCTCTCATCCCGAGCGGCGTGACCATTCCAATTTGAGGGAAAAGAGGAAAATATGAGCGCACCCAATCTCACGATTACGGCCGAGCCGGCGGAGTCTTCAAAGGTTGTTTACGGGGCCCTTGCTGCCAAATCATCGAACGATTCGCCAAACGGCCAGCTATCGCTGGTACTGACGATCACGAACAATGAGCAGACTTCGGTCCACCTGAATAACGTCACGGTTGCGTTCGTTGGCCCACCAAGCGTCGGCCAATCATCGATTTCGGCCGATCTGGATATTCCGTCGCATCAGATCAAGCGTTGGTTCTTCCAACCTGGTAACAACATCATCCTGCCGGTTCCCGCTCCCGGCGCCATCAAGCTAAGCCTGTCGTGCGATAACTTTAGCGATCCGGCGACGCTCGACGTGTCTCTTTCCCAATACCAGAGTCCGGTGGCCGGCGGTGGTTATGCATTCCCGGGAAAAGTTCAAGACATCAAGCAAGGCGAATTTTGGACTGGGGTCAGCGCCCAACACGGATCTGCAGGCGGAGGCACGCAGTTATTTGCCTACGACTTGCTCATGCGCGTTTACGATTCTGCGAACAACGCCTGGCCCACCTGTCGCCCGGGAACTGACAACACCAAGAACCAAAATTATTACATCTGGGGTAAGCCGATTTACGCGATGGCCGACGGCGTGGTTGTTCAGTTCCTTGACGGCGTGGCGCCCAATACTCCGCCGGGACTTCCCAACCCGACGCCGAATCCGGTGGAAGGCAATCACTTCTACATCCAACATGGCGACGACCTCGCGCTCTACGCGCACTTTCAGGCCGGCTCGCTGAATGCGGACCTTACTAACGGTCCGAATCCTGACGGCACCGGCGCAACTGTCACCAAGGGCCAACAGCTTGGTCTGGCGGGCAACACCGGAAATTCGTCTGAGCCGCACCTGCATATTCAGGTCAATCGCACCACGACGCCCTGGGGTGGGCCACCGCGGCCGCTGCCTTTCAACGATATCTATGCCCTCGAACTTTCATCAGTGCCAGACGTCTGGCCGCCGACTAACGATGCGCCCTGGAGCGCAGTCTCAGCGCAGGATCTGCCCAGCGCTTATTCAGCAATCTGGCCGGGATCGATGAAGCAAGGCAAGGCGTGGTTAAAACGATGGATTGGACCACTGGCCTGGGCCTGGATCATATTTTTAGGTGGATTGATGATTACGCCCGGCGGCGTCAGTTGTCCCAAGTGTGGCGTGGTGCTGACGGATGTGCTGGCGATCGTCTCTATTGGCATCGGCGTGCTGGGATTTATTTCGCTGGCGCTTGCAGCGGCCGCGACGAAACGAAACGCCGCCATTCCGCAGATAGACGTGAAGAAAGAACTGCACGGTTAGAAGAATGCTGTCTATCGATTGACCGGGCTGGGATAATCCGAAATCTCTGTGCGTCCTTTGTGACCTTTGTGTCTTTGTGGTGGCTGTTTCTTAGGTGGATTACTATAAATACACAGAGAACACAGAGGACGCACAGAAAAATGCCGACAGACATCACCTAACGTCAATTCACAAACGGGGAGTCTCCAGATGAAGAGATGTTCCAACGTCGCTCTTCGAATCGCGCTTGTACTCGCGTGCGCGATTGCCTCCAGCGCTCAACAATCTTCCGCGCCGCTGCCCACGCGAGCGCTGAAGTTTGGAGTGTTTCAGGTCCGCTTCGATCCCGGTGGAACTTTCACGCTGCAAGGCGATCGTTGGCCCGCGCTCAGCGGCAAGTGGAGCAGCAACGGCGGCGTGATTGAGCTAACTATGTCGGGTGGTCCGGGCGGCTGCGATGGTCCAGGTCGTTATGAATATCGGGTGGACGAAAAAACTGGAGCTAGCCTCAGCTTCAAACTGATCAGCGACGAGTGCACGGTGCGCCGGATGATTGTTGACGGCAGCACCTGGGTTCCCGCCGATCAGGCACGAACCCTTCCGCCGCGGCTCATCTTGTTAACACCGGCTGCACGCTTGTCTTCGAACACTGCGCCGAAGAAATCGGAGGGAAGTTGGCCTTCCTTTCGTGGACCGGAAGCATCCGGGATCGCCGAGAAGCAGAACCTGCCGGATCGCTGGGACGCAAAGAGCGGCGAAAACATTCTCTGGCGCACCGCGATTCCCGGCTTGGCGCATTCGAGCCCGATCGTTTGGGGCAATCAGATCTTTGTTACCAGCGCCGTCAGTAGTGATCCGAAAGCCACTTTTCGTCCCGGTCTCTATGGCGACGGCGACGCCTCCAAGGATCGTTCGCCGCATCGCTGGATGCTTTACGCGCTCGACAAGCGCACGGGAAAAATTCTCTGGGAGCGCATGGCCCATCAGGGACCGCCTGTCGATAAGCGCCACATCAAATCCACCTATGCGAATTCCAGTCCGGCGACTGACGGTCGCATCGTAGTCGCGTGGTTTGGATCGCAGGGCGTTTATGCTTACGACTTGAAGGGCATGCTGCTGTGGAAGGTCGATCTGGGCCGTCTTGATTTGGGCGCTTACGATATTCCCACTTACGAATGGGGCCCAGCCAGTTCACCAATCATCTGGAACAACCTCGTCATCCTGCAATGCGATACGCAAACCGATTCTTTCCTGCTGGCGCTCGACGCGGCAACCGGAAAGACTGTTTGGAAAACTGATCGCGAGGAGATTCCCTCGTGGGGGACGCCAACCATCGCCAGTACGCCGAACGGCCCGGTGCTGGTTACTAACGCTTCAAACTTCATTCGCGGATACGATCCGCGCACCGGAAAAGAGCTGTGGCGACTCGGCGGCAGTTCACAGATTACAGCGCCCACGCCGGTTTTTGGCGAAGGCTTGTTCGTGGTTGCGAGCGGTCGAGGGCCTGCGCGTCCGATTTTTGTTGTCCGCCCCAACGCGCACGGCAATGTGACGCTGCCCGCCGGTAAGACGACGAGCGATTCCATAGTTTGGAGCCGAACGGGTCGCGGGTCTTACATGCCGACGCCGCTGATTTACAACGGCATACTCTACGTGTTGGCGAATAACGGCCTGTTCGATGCTTACAATCTGAAGACCGGCGACGAAATTTATCGCCAACGTCTGCCGACCGTCGGCAGCGGTTTCAGCGCGTCGCCGGTGGCTGCCGACGGCAAGATCTATCTGAGCAACGAAGACGGCGAGATGCTGGTGATTGCAGCGGGTGAAAAGTTTAATCACCTGGCGACCAACTCGATGGGCGAACTCTTGATGGCCACGCCGGCGTTGTCAGAAGGTGTGATGTATGTGCGCTCGTCGTCGAGCCTGTTTGCGATTGGCCGGAAGCGATAGATCAAAGTAGCTTGGCCGATCTTACTGGGACCGCGGGCGTCTCGCCCGCTTTCGGTGAATGCCAGAGAGACTGGGAAGTCAGTCTCAGTCCACCCCAGACAAGAGTGAACCTGTAGCTTGGGAGCGGGCGAGACGCCCGCGATCCCGGTAACCTGAGGCCTATCAAATACAGTACGAGACAAATCCATGAACAGAGGAATCAGCATCGGTCTTCTTATTCTGTTGGCGTTGCCACTCGCAGCGCAGCAGGAGCTTCCGCCGATCAGAAATTTTCTTCGCGTCAACGAAGACTTCTGCACCGGCGGCCAACCACGTCTCGAGCACTTGCAACAACTTAAGGATCAGGGCGTGAAGGCGATCATCAATTTGCGGCCTCCGGCTGAGCATCGCGCCGCCGAAGAAGAAGCGAAGGCGAAGGAGCTGGGCCTGGGCTACTTCAATATTCCCTTCGTTTTCGGCGAGCCCAAAGATGAACAGGCGACGGAGTTTCTGAAGATCACTGACGATCCCGCCAACCGGCCCGCGTTTATCCATTGCGCTTCGGCGGTACGCGTCGGCGCCTTCTGGATGATTCGCCGCGTGCTGCGCGATGGCTTGAAGATAGAGGCGGCCGAAGAAGAGGCGAAGAAGATTGGTTTGAAGGAGAGCCCGCACCTGAATGAGTTTGCGCGCCGCTACATTGAACGACACCAAAAACAATAAGCGTCAGCGGAGGTTTTGCCGCGGATATACGCGGAGACACGCGGATTCTAATCAGGACCAGAAACTTGCTAAGGAGAGAGTTGTCGGCAGCTTTACAGTTTGATCTGATCCGCGCATATTCGCGTTAATCCGCGGCCAATGTCTCGTTAGCGCCTTTGTGAAGTCAATTGACAATTCTGGTCCAAACTACTAACTTGCGCGCGCTCCAAACCACTAAGGCTTTTCAACCTCCACAACACCCAAGGAGATTCAACATGGCAATTCAAATAGTTATTCAGCAAGCCGGACCGTTACCCATAACCGTCAACTTCAACGCCATCGGAGACATGGCCATGATGCTGGAAGTGAGCGGATCCGTTTGGTCTCAAGCTGCGAACAACATGATCGGGATCGGAATAAAGCTCGACGGCAACGTAATCGGAGCGGCACAAATCTTTTGCAATGGCACCGCGACGCATCGCGCAGTGGTCCCCGCGTACATTCCAATCCAGCTCACCCAGGGCCAGCACACGCTCTCCCTTTACCAAAACACGCCGGGGACAGTCTCCGATTTTAACGACTTTTACACCGCGGTAATTAATTACTAAAATCACTTACTACGATAGTCTCAGTGCAACCTTTGCTTTCTCTGTGGTGATTAATGTTTAGTAACACTCACCACAGAGATGCAGAGAGAAAGCCATCGTTCTTGAAGGAGAAGTTTCATGAGTGCCGCTAATCCGGAAATGGAATCTTTGAAGACGCGACTCAAGTCGATGTGGATGACCGGCGACTTCGGTCAGATCGCGAAAATAATCGAAACCAGCGCGGATGAATTTGTTGCTCGTCTTGCGCTGCAACCCGGCGATCGCCTGCTCGACGTGGCTTGTGGCAGCGGCAATGTCGCTTTGCCGGCGGCGCGCGCCGGCGTGTCAGTCACTGGAGTAGACATCGCCACGAACTTGCTCGAACAAGCGCGCGCGCGTGCCGCGACGGAGAATCTGTCAATTCAGTTTGACGAAGGCGACGCTGAAAAGTTGCCGTACGACGATGCCGCTTTCGATGTCGTGGCAACTATGTTTGGCGCCATGTTCGCCCCGCGTCCGGAGTTGGTGGCTGCTGAGCTGGTGCGCGTCTGCCGACCGGGCGGGCGAATTGCGATGGCCAATTGGACGCCGGAAGGATTTATCGGCCAGATGTTCAAGACCACGGCCCGGCATGTGCCGCCGCCGGCGACTATGCCTTCCCCCGTCAAGTGGGGCGATGAAGAAACGGTGCGCGAGCGGTTGCGCGAGGGCGTCGCGGATCTAAAAATGACGCGGCAGATGTGTCAGTTCAAGCTGCCGCTTTCGCCCGCCGAAGTGGTCGAGACTTTCCGCCTGTATTACGGTCCGACACAACGCGCGTTTGAAGCACTCGATGTCGACGGACAGGCGGCGTTGCGAAACGACCTCGAGCGATTGTGGGCTGAGAACAACCAGGCCACCGACCAGACTACGCACGTCGATGGCGAGTACCTCGAGGTTGTAGCAACCAAAGCGAACTAGAAGCGGGTTTTTTGAGTGCGCTGGCCTGTCAGCGCTTTGGTCGGTCGCGACCAGTCGCGACCACGCCTCGATAAATCCACTCCACCGCTCAGGCGACAGGTCGCCTGAGGCCAAAGCGCTGACAGGTCAGCGCACTCCAAAATGGTGCAATCTGTGAAACGCACACTTCTAATCATCGCCTTATCAACCGCAGCGTTCTTCGTCTCAGTCAGCGCGCAGGAAGGTCACCAGCACAAACACGACGCGGCGGAAAAGTTCGGCCAGGTTAACTTCACCGTCTCCTGTACCCCGCAAGCTCAGAAACAATTCAATCGCGCCGTGGCCTGGCTGCATTCGTTCGAATACGAAGAGGCGGAAAAGACTTTCAACGAGGTCACAGCGACTGACCCGCGCTGCGGCATGGCTTACTGGGGTGTCGCGATGAGCAAGTACCACACTATCTGGACGCCGCCCAGCGTCGCGGAGTTGCAGCAGGGCTGGAGCGCAATCGAAAAAGCCAAAGCCACCGGCGCGCGCACCCCGCGCGAACGAGATTACATCGCGGCCCTCGAAGTTTTTTACCGCGACGCAGACAAGTTGGACCATCGCACGCGATCGTTTGCTTACAGCGATGCGATGCAGCAGCTTTCACGGCGTTATCCCGGAGACGATGAAGCGAGCGTGTTTTATGCGCTGACGCTGATCGCGACCGGGATGATGGAAAACAACCAGGACTATGCCAGGCAAAAAGAAGCCGCCAGAATTTTGAATCGCGTGCTGGCGCGCGAGCCGCAGCATCCCGGCGTCACTCATTACCTCATACACAGCTACGACTATCCGGCGTTGGCCCAGCTCGCGCTGCCCGCCGCGCGCAGCTATGCGAAGATTGCGCCGGCCTCGGCCCATGCGCGCCACATGCCTTCGCACATCTTCGTTCGTCTGGGTTTGTGGCAGGAAGCGATACGCTCAAATCTGGATGCAGAGTCGGCCGCGAAGGCTTTCGCCGTGAGAAATCACATGTCGGGCTCGTGGGACGAGCGGCTGCATGCGATGGACTATCTGGCTTACGCCTACCTGCAAAGCGGGCAGGACAAACAAGCGCTACGAGTGCTGAACGAAATGAACCAGATTCCGAAAGTCGAACCGGAGACTTTCAAGGTAGCCTACGCCGCCGCTGCGATTCCCGCACGCTATGCGCTCGAACGCCGGCAATGGAGCGAGGCCGCTAGACTCGCGCTGCCTGAATCGGAGGCGGGGAACGCCGGTGGACCAACCATGGGCGGTTACTGGAAAACTTTTCCCTGGCAGCGCTTTCGTTGGGCGGTAGCGCACCTGCACTTTGCACGCGCTGTCGGGGCTGCGCGCTCGGGGGACGTGAGCGGCGCGCGCAACGAGATTGAGAAACTAAGCGCGCTAAGGCAGGAGCTGGTGGCCGTCAAAGGCGACTATGATTGGTCCAGGCAGGTTGAGATTGAGCGAATGATCGCCTCCGCGTGGTTGGCCCACGCCGAAGGTAAGCGTGAAGAATCGTTGCGGGTGATGCGTGCGGCGGCTGACCTGGACTATGCAACTGAAAAACATCCGGTAACTCCCGGCGCCATTCTTCCCGCGCGCGAGCAACTCGGCGAGCTGCTGCTTGAGCTCAATCAACCCACCGCGGCTTTGCCGGAATTCGAGAGTTCGCTGCGAATTACCCCCAACCGCTTCAACGGGCTTTACGGTGCGGCCCGCGCCGCTCGGCTGGCAAACGATCAGAAGACGGCGAAGACTTATTACGCGCAGCTCGTTGAGGTGACTCGTCAGGCGGACAGCATCAGACCGGAAATCGAGGAAGCCAGAACTTTTCTCGCGGGCGCTCAACGAACCGCGAAACGCGGCCGGTAACAATCAACGGCCGCGGATTTACGCGGATGGAACGCGGATCTGAAAGAGCCAAAAAAATTTAGAAATTATTATCGGTCGTAGTCTGATTCGCGTTCATCCGCGAGAATCCGCGGCTTAATCTCCTACCTGTCTGTCGCCACTTCGCGGCTGTCGCTGTCGCGAGACGGAACAATTCGGCAAACTTCTCGTATCATCGAAGAGCGAACGTCCTCAGCAATAACACAATCGTCAAAGGAGAAAGACAGTGAAGTTTCGATTACTTACTGCCGTTGCAGTGATCTGTTTGTGTGTCTCGGTCATGCCGCTGACAAACTCTGCCAATCCGGCTGCTGCGACTGCGGACTGGCCGCAGTGGCGTGGTCCAAATCGTGACGGCCTGTCAAAAGACACGGGTCTCCTGAAGCAATGGCCCGCCGGTGGACCAAAACTGCTCTGGCAGGTGAACGACATTGGCGACGGCTACTCCACGCCCTCAGTTGTCGGCGCGCGAATTTACCTCATGAGCAACCGCGGCCTGGATAATGAGTTTGTTCAGGCGCTATCAACTCAGGATGGAAAGCCCGTTTGGACCACGCGCGTTGGTAACGTCGGTAACCCAAACCAGAATCCTTCTTACCCGAAAGCCCGATCCACTCCCACCATCGACGGCAATTTTATTTATGCGCTGGGCTCCGATGGCGATCTCGCCTGCCTCGAAACCAGGAGTGGCAAGATTCGCTGGCAGAAGAACATTCGCAAGGAGTTTGGCGGGCAGCCGGGTGAATGGGCCTATGCGGAGTCGCCGCTCGTGGATGGCGATGTGGTGGTAGTCACGCCGGGCGGCGCGCAAGCGACGATGGTCGCGCTTAACAAGAAGACCGGCGCGCTCGTTTGGAAGTCGGCGGTCCCAGGCGGCGACCCGGCAGGTTATGCATCGGCGATCGTGGTCCAGGGCGGCGGCAGAAAACAGTATGTGCAGTTATTGAGCAAGGGTATGGTTGGTGTTGATGCGAAGACGGGTCAATTTCTCTGGCGCTACAAGGATGTGGCCAAAGGCCCGGCGCAATATTTCACTCCGGTAGGGCGCGACGGCTACGTTTACTGCGGAGCGCTTGGGGTTGGCGGCGGACTGGTTCGCTTGAAGGTGGACCAGGCCGGTGTGGCTGCCGAGCAAGTCTACTTTGAACGCGGCTTGCCAAACGGCATTGGCGGCGCCGTGTTGGTTGGTGAAACTCTCTACGGCACCGAGGTCGCACAGAGCCTGATGGCGGTTGACTTCAGCACCGGAAAAGTAAAATGGCAGGCGAAGAATTTCGGCTGGAGCTCGCTTGCCTATGCCGATGGGCTTTTATATGTTCACGCCGTGAACGGCGAGGTAGCGCTAGTGGAGGCGACGCCGGAGGCGTTTCGCGAGAAGGGCCGATTCACTCCGCCCGCGCCGCCGAAGCATTCGCAGTCGGGACCCTTCGCGGAGATGTCGTTTGCGTATCCGATCATCGCCGGCGGCCG
>Ga0070670_100000191_pt1 | contig 56346 bp, 63 predicted proteins | sample KBSS63metaG_FD_64665 | JGI IMG/M metagenome (GOLD analysis project Ga0070670, IMG submission 64665) | Switchgrass rhizosphere microbial communities from Kellogg Biological Station, Michigan, USA - KBS S6-3 metaG | ecosystem: Host-associated > Plants > Roots > Rhizosphere > Soil ... | reverse complement strand
GCGGGAGGAAGTCTCGCCTCAGGATCTCGATAAGGAAAAGAGCATTTATCGGCAACAGGCTCTCGAAACCGGAAAACCGGAGAAAGTAGTCGATAAAATTGTTGACGGGAAAATTGAGCGATTTTACTCTGAAGTGTGTTTGCTGGAGCAAGCGTTCATCAAAGATCCCGATAAAAAAGTCGCCGAGGTTGTCAACGACGCCATCGCGCGACTGGGCGAAAACATTCAGGTCCGGCGGTTCGCGAGATACCATCTGGGTGAGGCGGTGACGAAGGACTAGGCGGCACCGAAAGTTCATGGACAACGGCGCCCCCAAGTACAAAAGGATCATTCTCAAAGTTACCGGGGAGGTATTTGCCGGACCACTGAATTTCGGTATCGATGGAAACACCGTCAAGGCTTTCGCACAAGAAATCAAAGAAGTGAAGGAGCTCGGTTGCGAGCTGGCATTGGTGATCGGCGGCGGCAATATTTTTCGCGGCGCGATTGCCAGTGAGATCGGCATGGATCGGGCGAGCGCCGATACGATGGGAATGCTCGCAACCGTCATCAATAGCCTTGCCCTCCAGGATGCGCTTGAAAAGCTTGGCGTCTCGACTCGAGTGCTCTCGGCCATCGAGATGCGACAGGTCGCCGAGCCTTATATCAGGCGGCGTGCCACTCGGCATTTGGAAAAGGGCAGAGTGGTGATCTTCGCGGGTGGTACCGGCAATCCTTATTTTACCACTGACACGACGGCGAGCTTGCGCGCGATGGAAGTGGGCGCTGAGGTCATTCTCAAGGCAACCAAAGTCGATGGAGTCTACGACGCCGACCCGTTCAAGATCGAGGGTGCGCGAAAATTCGATGAGCTTAGCTATATCGAAGTTCTGAACCGTGAGCTCAAGGTCATGGATTCGACGGCGATCTCCCTCTGCATGGACAACAATTTGCCGATTATCGTTTTTAATCTGATGGAAAAGGGCAATATCAAACGAGTCGTTTCCGGCGAACCAATTGGCACACTGGTGAGCGGAGGAAAGCGATGAATGAAGCCATTTTTACCCAATTGCAAAAGGAAATGGATGGGTCGGTAAGCGCTCTGAGGAAAGAGCTGGGAAAAATCCGCACCGGTCGCGCTTCCACCGGGTTACTGGAACATATTACTGTGGACTACTACGGTGCGACAACGCCACTGATCCAGCTCGCGACCTTGAGCGCGCCCGAGCCAAGATTATTGGTGATCCAGCCCTTCGATCGCGGGGCGATGAGTGAAATTGAAAAAGCGATTCTCAAGTCGGATCTCGGTCTGACGCCGAGCAATGACGGTAAAATCATCCGGATTCCGATCCCGCAGCTCACTGAGGAGCGGCGCAAAGAGCTTGTTAAGCACGTCAAGAAAATTGCCGAAGAGTACCGCGTGTCAGTGCGCAATCACCGCCGTGTGGCGATCGAGCACGTAAAGGAGGCCGAAAAAAAGAAGGAGGTTACCGCCGACGATGCAAAGCACGCTCACGACCGCGTACAAAAAATCACCGATGAGTTCATCGGCCGAATCGATAAGATCGTCAAAGCCAAAGAAGAAGAAGTGATGGCGGTCTAACTCCGGGCCTGCGAGCTATCAATCAATTTGTCCTTCCTGTTTGATACCAACCTCGCCCCGAGGGCTTCTCACCGGATGCCACGAAGCGAACGCAGTCAGCAATGGAGCTACAGAACCTAGATAAATCGCGCCTGCCGACACATGTCGCCATCATTATGGACGGCAACGGACGCTGGGCGAAGCTGCGCGGCAAGAATCGCATCGAGGGTCATCGGCGGGGCAAAACGTCCGTTCGCGTCATTGTCGAGATGAGCCGCAAAATCGGCATTCGTTATCTGTCGCTGTACGCATTTTCCACCGAGAACTGGTTTCGTCCTCACGATGAGGTCGACGCCTTAATGGGGCTACTGGAACATTATCTCGCGGCGGAGCAGGCGAAGATGATGCGCTACGGCATTCGTCTGCTGGCGATCGGTGATCGATCACGCCTGCCCGCCAACGTGCGCACGATTTTGGAAAAGGTCATAGAACTGACGCGCGAGAACCAACGTATGACGGTGATCCTCGCCCTCAGCTATAGCGGGCGAGACGAAATTGTCCGGATGGCGAAAGAGCTGGCTCTTCAAGCGTTCGAGGGCAAGATCGCTCCCCAGATGATCGATGAACAGATGGTTGCGGCACAACTGGATACCTGCGGAGTACCGGACCCGGACCTATTGATCCGTACCAGCGGCGAAATGCGCATCAGCAATTTTTATCTGTGGCAGCTCGCCTATAGCGAGCTTTACATGACGCCGACGTTATGGCCCGACTTTCGGGAGCGGGAATATCTTGAGGCATTGCTGGATTACCAGCGTCGGCGGCGGAGATTTGGTCGAACTGACGAACAGATCGACGATTCTACTCTTCGACTAGGTGCTGGTGGACGGCAATCTTAGCTCCAGAGTTCTGACGGCAGCGCTTGGCGTGCCCTTGTTGGTGCTTCTCGTTGGCTGGAGCCCACCGTGGTTGTTCGCCGCAGTTTTTTTTATAGTGACAGTTGGCGCTTTACATGAATATTTCACCATAGTGTTTCCGAACCGGAGCAGAGATCGGCGACTGGGGATCGCGTTTGGAATTTCCTTATCCGGGGCAATTTTCCTGAATGACCATGTGGGTTCCCTAATTTGGGTGGATATGGTCGTATTAATAGGCCTGTGCGTCTATATCTCGAGCGGCGGAGCGCTAGTTGATCGGCTGAACGGGCTTGCGATTAGTTTGCTCGGGGCAATTTATGTGGGATACTTTCTGCCCCATTGGGTCTTGTTGTTTCGCTTGCCCGGAGGTCGTGCCTGGGTATTCTGGGTCTTAGCGGTTATTATGAGTGGCGATACGATGGCTTATTTCATTGGCCGACGTTTTGGCGCGCGCAAGCTTGCACCTGAGATTAGCCCGGGAAAAACGGTTGCCGGGATGTGGGGCTATTTTGTTGGCGCAGTCATCGCCGGCTTGCTTGCGGCTTTTGCGCTGTTCGAATCGATCAATTGGGTTGAAATTTCAGTGTTGTCTGTGGCGCTTAGTATTCTCGGGCAAATGGGCGATCTTTTCGAGTCATGGATTAAGCGGGCCTTTGGAGTCAAAGATTCAGGTAACCTCTTGCCGGGCCATGGCGGCCTGCTGGACCGGCTTGATAGCCTGATCTTTCCAGCCGTATTTACCACAGCGTATCTGCAGGCATTCCATCGGTGAAAAAGCTCGCGCTTCTTGGTTCCACGGGATCCATCGGGGTCAGCACCCTTGCGCTGGTTCGGGAATTTCCCGAAAAATTTCACATTCACGGCATGGTGGCTGGCCGAAATCTGCCCCTGCTGGCAAAACAAGTCCGTGAGTTTTCACCTGTCTGTGTGTCGATTCAGCGTGAAGAGGACGTGCCGCGGCTAAGAGCGTTGATTGGGCGCCAAAAGGTAGAAATTCTTCACGGCGAACCCGGCGCATCGGCCGTCGCGGCCGCGCCGGAGGTTGATATCGTGCTCGCTGCCATTGTCGGCGGGGCCGGATTAATGCCGTCTTTCAACGGCGTACTTGCGGGAAAAGAAATTGCGCTGGCGAATAAAGAGGCGCTGGTTATGGCAGGCGAGCTTTTTGTCAGCGCGGCAAAAAAGAAACGCGTTCGTCTGTTGCCGGTCGATAGTGAGCACAGCGCGATCTTTCAGTGTTTGCAAGGGAATGATCGAGCCGAAGTTGATAAGCTCATTTTGACGGCCTCCGGCGGACCTTTTTTAAAGACGCCTCTCCATCGTTTAGAGAAAGTTACCGTCGCACAGGCCCTGAAACATCCCAATTGGAAAATGGGCCAAAAGATTACCATCGATTCCGCAACCATGATGAACAAGGGTCTGGAAGTTATCGAGGCTCGCTGGGAATTTGATATGGAGCCTAGCCGTATCGACGTCGTCATTCATCCGCAGAGCCTGGTGCACTCGATGGTGCGTTACCAAGATGGTTCGATCATTGCCCAACTCGGCATCGCCGACATGCGCATTCCCATTGCCTACGCGCTGGCATTTCCGCATCGGCTCAAAGGTAGCTGGGAGGGGCTCGACCTTACGCAGCGAAAACTGCTGAACTTTCTTTCGGTTGAAAAGAAGCGCTTCCCCGCATTGGCATTGGCGTATCATGCGCTGCGCGAGGGTGGCACAATGCCGGCAGTGCTCAATGCGGCAAATGAAGTTGCGGTAGCGGGATTCTTGCACCGGCGCATAGGATTTCGCGAAATACATCGTATAATTGGCAATATCATGCAGAAACATAATAACCGTCGGGCAACGGCCATCGACGACGTTCTGGAAGTCGATCGCTGGGCGAGAGAAAAAGCGTCATCGCTGATTCACTAACTCACGGGCAAGGAGATGTGGATGGAAAACTTGGTTTATTCAATCGGTGCAGCGGTGATTGGACTTGGATTGCTGATCGTCTTCCATGAGTTTGGTCATTTCTTGCTCGCCAAGCTTTCTGGAGTGGGCGTTCTGACTTTCTCAGTTGGCTTCGGTCCCAAGCTCTGGGTGCGAAAAAAAGGTGAGACTGAATACGCATTGAGCGCATTTCCGCTCGGTGGATACGTCAAAATGGTTGGCGAGGATCCCGATGAAGAGGTGCGTCAGGAAGATATCGAAAAATCGTTCGCCCATAAGAGCCTGCTCAAACGGATCGCCATCGTGGTTGCCGGCCCCGGTTTCAATTTGCTGCTTGCGTTGGTGCTTCTGATGGGTGTGTTTACGTTCTATGGCGTGCCGGTCATGTCGACGCAAGTAAGCGCGGTCGAAGCGGGTTCGCCGGCGGAGCGAGGGGGCATTCTCAAAGGGGATCGAATTATTGCGATCGATGGAACGCCGGTTAAAGAATGGGAAGCGTTGTCGCGGGCGATCAAATCGAGCGGCGGCAAAGCTTTAGCGCTCCAGATTCGCCGTGGCACAGAGACGGTCAATGTCAACGTACAGCCGATGAAAAAGGAGGGCCGCAATCTCTTCGGCGAACGCAAGGACGACTGGATTATCGGAATTGGCAGTCAGGTTTCGATCGAGAAAGGCAACCCCGGTTTGGCCATAGTGCGCGCGTTTTATCAAACCTATGATTATGCCCAGCTCACGCTCGTCGCGTTGTTCAAAATGATCGTCGGGGACGTGTCGCCGCGCAATATTGGCGGTCCGATTTTGATCGCGCAAATGGCCGGGCAGCAAGCGCAGGAAGGCCTCGGCAGTTTTCTTGCCTTTCTCGCCGTCCTCAGCATCAATCTTGGCGTGCTAAATTTATTGCCTGTGCCTGTGCTCGACGGCGGACATCTATTGTTCTTTCTCGTGGAAGCAGTGACGCGAAAGCCAGTTGCACTGAAGTATCGGGAAATGGCTCAACAGGTTGGTATTTGTCTCCTTGCACTACTCATGATCTACGCGTTCTACAACGATATCGTGAGATTCTTTGAGAAGCAGGTTGGCGGATGAGAATTCTCGGCATTGACAGTGCCACACGTACGGCTAGCGTAGCTTTAATCGAAGATGAAGGTGCAATCGACGAGCAGAAATCGGAAAAACGACACTCGGTCAATGTCGGCGCGTCGGATTCTGTTCGGAATTGTGCCGAAATTATTGTTCCGTTAATCAAGTCCCTTCTCGAGAAAACCCATTTAGCACCGGCTGATCTCTCCGCCATAGCGGTTTCAATCGGACCCGGCTCGTTCACCGGGCTACGCGTCGGCCTGGCAACTGCCAAAGGTATTGCCTATTCGGGTGGCATTCCGCTTATCGGTATTTCGACCTTGCTGGCGCTCGCGGCAGGTGTAAAAGATTTTGATGGCATAATTTGTTCTTTGCTCGATGCTCGGAAAAATGACGTCTATCTGGGTTTGTTTCGGCGCGCCGGCAAGATTCTTTCGCGGTTGACTGATGATGCTCTGCTCCCGATCGATAGGGCGATAGAATGTGCGCGGGGTTATCAGGAGCAAACCGGCGCTGCTTTAGTTCGGATCATCGGCGATGCTGGCGACGCACACAAGCAAAAGTTGACCGACGCGTTGGGAAAAAAAATTGTTTTAAGCTCCGAGAATCAGCATCCATCGATCGCTCCGCAGGTTGCGTTGCTCGCTCGCGAACGTCTGCTCAGCGAATCGGTGGATGAGCTAGGCTCATTGGTTCCGGTTTATCTACGTCGGCCTGAGGCTGAAGTGAGAAAATTATATGTAAACTATTGAAAAAGTAAGGGAAAACTTCGTTGACAAAGAAATTAGCCTAAGTTAAATTGAGTCCCGCGAAAAATTTTTTCATACTCAAAAAGGAGGCGCCCGTATGGAACTTAGAGAGGAACACGTGATTGTCTCCCTGTTGGATAAAGATCCAGAGCTAAAAAAATTCTACGACGAACATCGGGAACTCGAAAAGAAACTGGCTGAATATCAACATAAGCATTACCTAACACCCGAAGAAGAAGTGGAAATGAAAAAAATCCAGAAACTGAAACTAATCGGCAAGGACCGCATGATGCAAATTCTTGAGAAGCATCGTCATGCCAGCGCCGATCATTAGGGGAGTTGTTTATTGATGAAATTGACTGGAGCGGAAATATTCTGCGAGTCGCTTAGGCGTGAAGGCGTCAAAACCATCTTCGGTCTACCGGGCGGAGTCGTGCTAAAAATTTTCGACGTTCTCTGCCAACAAAAAGATCTCGATCTCGTATTGACCCGTCACGAACAGGGTGCGGCTCATATGGCGGAAGGCTATGCCAAGGCTACCGGTAGAGCCGGCGTCGTCTTGGTCACGTCCGGTCCCGGTATGACGAATATTGTTACGGGACTCGCCGACGCCTATATGGATTCCGTTCCACTGGTCGCTTTTACAGGTCAGGTTTCAACCGATCTTATCGGCAATGATGCGTTTCAGGAGGCGGATAATGTCGGCATTAGCCGGCCCTGCACCAAACATAACGTGCTCGTGAAGGACGTTAATGAATTAGCGCAAACGATCAAGGAGGCTTTTTACATCGCGACAAGCGGCCGGCCGGGACCGGTGTTGGTGGATATTCCAAAGGACGTCAGCACGTCAAAGGCGGAATTTAAATACCCGGAAAAAGTCAATCTGCGCGGCTACAATCCCACGGTCGGTGGTAACAAGAATCAGATCAGGCAAGCGGCTGAAGAAATATTGAAGTCAAAGAAACCGATCATTTATGTGGGCGGTGGGGCGGTTTTTTCCGATGCCGCGCAAGAGATTTTCGAACTCGCGGAGATTACCCAGATCCCGGTGACGATGACATTAATGGGGCTCGGCAGTTTCCCGGGCAACCATCCATTGTCGCTCGGCATGCTTGGGATGCACGGTGGCTACTGGACGAATATGGCGATGCATTACGCCGATCTCCTGATCGCCGTCGGTGCGCGCTTTGACGATCGCGTGACCGGCAAGCTTTCGGAGTTTTGTCCGGAAGCGCGCGTCATTCATATTGATATCGATCCAACTTCCATCAAGAAGACCTTTCATGCGCATATTCCCATCGTCGGCGATGTCAAGGCCGTTTTGCGCCAACTGAATGTGATTTTGCGATCGCTTGACGGTAACTCTGCGCAGATTGCCGCGCAACGAAAGCCCTGGGGTCAACAGATCGAGGAGTGGAAGCGAGCCCATCCGCTCGCTTACAAGCAGGACGACAAGGTCATCAAACCGCAGTTCGTCATTGAAAAGCTCTACAACCTGACGAAACATGAAGCGATCGTCGCCACGGATGTCGGTCAACACCAGATGTTTGCGGCGCAATATTTCAAAGGTAGCCGGCCACGGACTTGGTTGACCTCAGGTGGACTTGGCACAATGGGCTTCGGCTTTCCGGCAGCCATTGGCGCGCAAATCGCGTTTCCCGAGCGGCAAGTTCTCTGTATCACCAGCGAAGGTAGTTTTCAGATGAACTTGCAGGAATTAGTTGTGGCGGCCGAGCGCAAACTTCCTGTGAAAATCGTTTTGCTCAACAACGGAGTTCACGGCATGGTGCGGCAGTGGCAGGACCTCTTTTACGAAGGGCGCTATTCCGCGAGTGTGCTCGGCACGTTGCCCGATTTTGTGAAGCTGGCAGACGCCTATGGTATTCCCGGATTGCGCGCGGTCAAGCCCGCTGAAGTGGAGTCGGTTTTGAAAGAAGGGCTCAAGCAAAAAGGACCGGTGTTGATGGATATTCATACCGATCCTTATGAAAACTGCTATCCGATGATTCCTGCCGGCGGAGCGCAGCACCAGATGATGCTTGAGGATCCGCCCGAGCTCAAGGTTGCGAAAAAAGGTGGAGCACACAAGAGAAAGGTTGATGAGGGGGAGGGCGTACTTCCTGCCTGATGATTTTCGCGAATGGAACATATTATATCGGTTCTTGTGGAGAACAAATTCGGCGTCCTCGCTCGAGTTGCGGGGCTATTTAGCGCCCGCGGGTACAACATCGAAAGCTTGTCCGTCGCTCCCACCTTAGACCCGACCACCTCGATGATCACGATCGTCACCGTCGGTGATGATCGGATCATCGAGCAGATTATGAAGCAGCTCAACAAAGTGGTTGAAGTGCTGAAGGTAATCGATTTGACGGAAACCCATTTTCTCGATCGGGAAACCGCGCTGATCAAAGTTCATACGAAACCCGAGCATCGTGACGAAGCGATTCGGTTAGCGGAGATTTTTCGCGCCAAGATTGTCGATTCGTCAGCCAACACATACACCATCGAAATTACCGGCGACGTTGACAAAGTCGAAGCTATGATCAATATGCTTAAGCCCCTCGGTATCAAAGATTTAGTCCGTACCGGTCGTATTGCGATCTCTCGCGAAACTACACGGACCGCCTCACCACGGCGTGAGCCCGCTTTGTTAAAAAGCTAATCCTGCGCGCACAGCGCTTTTCTGCTAGAGGGCGTTTTTTAGCTACGCGGAACTGCGCGGGCGCAGCATTTCCCGATTCACATTGCTTGGCTAAATGGAATAGTTGGCAAGCAAAACCTTCATGTAGCGCCCTCGGTTAGGGTTTGTAAGGACTTGCGAGCGCTTGGTTTGACTTGCCAGTGTCCGCTCGGCATATTAGAAGCTCGACCACAGGAGAACTAGCGAATGCAAGTCTATTATGATCGAGACGCTGATCTCAGCGTTCTCAGAGGCAAAAAGGTCGCCGTGCTGGGATACGGCAGCCAGGGTCATGCCCATGCGAATAATCTCCGTGACTCTGGCGTGGAGGTTGTCGTCGGTCTCAAACGGGGCAGTCGCTCATGGCCGAAGGCCGAAAATGCCGGCTTGAAAGTATTGGAAACGGCCGAAGCTGCAGCGGTCGGCGACATCATCATGATTTTATTGCCCGATGAATTACAAGGTGAAGCCTACGAAAAGGAAATTAAACCAGGACTCAAGAAGGGTAACTACCTTGCGTTCGGTCATGGTTTCAACATTCACTTTAAACGAATCGTGCCGACTTCCGATATCAATGTCTTCATGATTGCTCCTAAGGGACCGGGTCATTTGGTGCGCAGTGAATATCAAAAGGGCCGCGGTGTACCCTGTTTGTTGGCGATACAACAGGATCCGAGCGGGGATACAAAAAAAGTCGGCTTGGCATACGGGAGCGCCATCGGCGGCGCCAGAGCGGCGGTGATCGAGACCAGTTTCAAAGACGAAACCGAGACCGATCTTTTCGGTGAGCAATCAGTTCTCTGTGGGGGGCTTTGCGCGTTGATTCAAGCTGGCTATGAGACTTTGGTTAACGCGGGTTACCCGCCGGAAATGGCTTATTTCGAATGCGTTCATGAGGTGAAGCTGATCGTGGATTTGATCTATGAGGGTGGTTTGACCAACATGCGTTATTCGATCAGCAATACCGCGGAATACGGCGATTTGACTCGGGGCAAACGCGTGATCGGGCCCGAAGTACGCCAGGCAATGCAGCAGATTCTCAAGGACATTCAGTCCGGTAAATTTGCCCAGGAATGGATCGATGAATACAAATGCGGCATGCCACATTTTACCGAATTACGTAAAGAAGCAGGCAATCATCCCTTGGAAAAGGTCGGCGAAAGCTTGCGTGCTATGATGCCCTGGTTGGCGCAGAATCGATTGGTGGACAAGAGCAGAAACTGATTGCCGCTCGGGTCGTAGTATTGTGAATACGGATGAAGATTGCACGGGAAGGTTATCCTCTGATCCTGACGGGGGCGGCGCTCACGATTTTGGCTTTTGTGCTCGGGGGCAAAGCAGTCGGCACGATTCTACTGATCGTGACGCTCGCAGTGACTGCGTTTTTTCGGGATCCTGACCGGGTCATTCCCACTGGTGAGGGGCTGATTGTCTCTCCCGCGGATGGTAAAATCGTGAGTATCGTCGACCTTAAACCGGATGCAAACTCCAGCACTCTGACTACACGAATAAGTATTTTTCTGTCGCCGTTGGACGTCCATATCAACCGCATTCCGGTTACTGCGAAGATTCAAGAAGTTGTTTATCAACGTGGGAAATTCATGGCCGCCTATAAAGACGAGGCCTCGAGCCGAAACGAGCAAAATACCATCGAACTAGCTGATGAGCGAGGTAGACGGCTACGCGTTGTACAGGTGGCTGGGGTGGTTGCGCGGCGAATCGTATCCCGGGTTCATCAGGGCCAGGACGTTCAGCGCGGCGAGCGTTTTGGTCTGATCATGTTTGGTTCGCGAACCGACAGTTATTTGCCCGGCGACTGTAAAATCGAAGTGGCCGAAGGACAACGCGTCAAGGGAGGAGAGACGATCTTGGCGAGGTTTGTATGAGCGCGACAAACTCTCAAGAGCCGAATCTAGTGCCCGAGAGCGGCAAAGTTCGCCTGCTTCGGCGCCGCGCGCGTCAGCAGCGCCTGCCTCTAAGACATCGGATGCCGAAGGACAAGCTCCGACGGGGCGTTTACTTAATCCCGAGCTTGTTCACGGCCGGCAATCTGATGTGCGGTTTTTTCTCGATCATTGCGACGTTTCGCGGCGATTATGTCAACGCCGCGTTGTTAATCCTGTTGGCGAACGTTTTCGACGGCATCGATGGCTATGCGGCACGCCTGACTCGAACCACCAGTCAGTTTGGCGTCGAGTTCGATTCTCTTGCTGATGTCGTTTCGTTCGGAGTTGCTCCAGCGGTTCTGGTTTATCTCTGGGCGCTGATGCCGTGGGAGACATGGGGTTGGCTAGCGGCCTGTACCTACGTCGTTTGCGGCGCGCTTAGGCTGTCTCGTTTCAACGTTCAGGCAGTGGGCGTTTCGAAGGGCCATTTTGTCGGGCTGCCAATTCCCGCAGCTGCGCAAATGATCACCTCCACGGTGGTGCTATATTATTTTTTGGGTGGAGAAGGGTCGCCGAGCAGGCACTTGACGCTGCTACTCGTAATTTATGGACTTGCCGTCTTGATGGTGAGCAATGTTCCGTATTTCAGTCTTAAGAATACCGATCTTAAAAAGCGCCATCCGGTTTGGATGTTGGTTTCCGGTTTCATTTTGATTACACTCATCATCGCCGAGCGACATCTTATGTTCTTTACCATCGTCTTACTGTACACGTTATCTGGTCCTCTGTTATGGTGCTTAGGCACACCTAAGCGCCGACGGGAGAGGAGACGGGAGGCGGCAGGACCCATGCCGTAAGATTCCGGCTCTGTCTATAAAATGAAGTACTCCCGTTGGCTCCGCCGCGGGAGTTTTTGTTTCTGGGCGGGCCAGCGGATCAAACCTCGAGGATAACAAAATGACAAATATTGAGAGCCAAAACGTAGTACAGATTTTCGATACGACCTTGCGTGATGGGGAGCAGTCGCCAGGCGCGAGTATGACGGCGGAGCAAAAAGTAATTATCGCCCGGCAGCTGGAAAAACTTGGTGTCGACGTCATCGAAGCCGGCTTTGCCGCGTCTTCGGAAGGAGATTTTGAGTCGGTCCGAAAAGTGTCCCAGGAATTGAGCCGGCCGCGTGTGGTCAGTTTGGCGCGCGCACAGGACGGAGATATCGAGCGCGCGTTGAAAGCGGTGGAACAAGCGAAAAATCCTGGAATTCACACGTTCATTGCCACTTCCGACATTCACTTGAAACACAAACTGAGGATGAACCGTGAGCAGGTGCTCGAAGCGGCTGTCAAAGCCGTCGTCAAGGCCAAGCAATATACCGACTATGTCGAGTTTTCGGCTGAAGACGCGTCGCGCAGTGATCCGGAGTTCTTGATTCAGATCTTTCGAGAAGTCATTCGCGCCGGCGCCAAAGTCATCAACGTTCCGGATACCACCGGCTACGCGATTCCTTCGGAGTTCGGGAGCTTGATTGCGAATCTGATCGAGCGCACCGCCGGCGGCGATCGGGTCATTTGGAGCGCTCATTGTCATAACGATCTTGGCCTCGCTGTGGCTAATTCCCTCGCCGCCGTCCATAACGGCGCGCGGCAAATCGAATGCACCATCAACGGCATCGGCGAGCGCGCCGGCAATACTTCATTGGAAGAAGTGGTAATGGCGCTCCGCACGCGGAAAAATTATCTCGATCTCGATACGAACATCATCAGCGAGCAGCTCTATCCGACATCGCGCCTGGTTTCCCAGGTGACGGGTATTCCGATTCCGATCAATAAGCCGGTGGTGGGCGATAATGCCTTCGCGCACGAAGCGGGCATCCATCAGGACGGCGTGCTCAAGCACAAACAGACCTACGAAATCATGACGCCGGAGTCTATCGGCATTCCCGGCAATCGCTTGGTGATGGGCAAACACTCGGGCCGCCACGCGTTTGATGAACGGCTCAAGTATTTGGGTTTCAATCTGAGCAAAGAGGACATGAACCGAGCTTTTATGCGGTTCAAGGAGCTCGCCGATAAGAAGAAGAACATCTATGACGAGGATATCGAGGCGATTGTGGCGGAGGAGATTCTCCGAGTGCCGGGCCGCCCCGACAAGTTCGAGTTGCTCTACATGAACGTGAATTCGAGCTCGGATGGCATCCCGTCGGCTACCGTGAGGATGCGTGTCGATGGTGGCGAGATCACGGACCATGCATCGGGCGACGGCGTGGTCGATGCCTGTTATAAAGTCATCACCAAAATTACCGGATCGCAGTCGCAGCTGGTGCGTTATTCAGTGAACGCCATCACCGGTGGGACCGACGCGCAAGGCGAAGTGTCTTGCGTTCTCGAAGATGACGGTATTCGAGTCTCGGGTCAGGGATCGCATACCGATATCATCATGGCGAGCGCGTTGGCTTACATCAATGCACTTAACAAACTGGCAGGCCGCAGACATTACCATCAAGAAGTGGAGAGACAGGGACCATGACTTACAATATTGCGGTCTTGCCCGGCGATGGTATTGGGCCTGAGGTGATGGTTGAGGGAATTCAGGTCTTGAGACAAGTCGCTAATCTTTACGGTTTCTCAGTGGAGTTGGAGGAAGGAATCGTCGGCGGTGCATCGATCGATGTGCATCGGAAACCGCTGATCGATTCGGTACTCAATCTGGCCAAACAAAGCGATGCTGTTTTGCTCGGGGCGATGGGCGGTCCAAAGTGGGATGGGCTCGAGTACTCGATTCGACCTGAGAGAGCTTTGTTGGGCTTGCGCCAGGAGCTCGGATTATTTGCCAACCTGCGCCCGGTAAAATTGTTTTTAGCGCTCGCGTCGGCCTCGACATTGAAGCGTGAAGTGGTCGAAGGGACAGATCTCTTAGTGGTGCGCGAGTTGACGGGAGGAATTTACTTTGGTCAGCCGAAAGGTGTAACGAAATTAGCCGACGGAACCGAGCGCGGCGTCAATACGGAAGTTTACACGACGCCGGAGATCGAACGGATCGCGCACGTCGCTTTTCAAGCTGCGCTCAAGCGGCGCAAGAAAGTGACATCCGTCGATAAAGCAAATGTCCTCGAGGTCACGGAACTCTGGCGTAAAGTGGTGACGCGGATTCATAAGGACGAGGGTTATGCCGGTGTGCAGCTGGAACACATGCTGGTCGACAACTGTGCCATGCAGTTGATCCGGAATCCCAAGCAGTTCGACGTCGTCGTGACCACGAACATGTTCGGTGATATTTTGAGCGATGAGGCGGCGATGCTGACAGGGTCGATCGGTATGCTCCCGTCCGCGAGCCTGGGCGGTAAGGTGGGCATGTACGAGCCAGTGCATGGCACAGCGCCTGATATCATGGGTCAGGACAAAGCCAATCCCTTGGCGACTATTCTAAGCGTGGCGCTGATGTTGCGGCATTCCTTCGATCAAGGCGAGGCCGCCGATCGGATCGAGAAAGCCGTCGAAGGGGTGTTGAATCAGGGCTGGCGGACGGCAGATATTCATGAGCCCGGCTGTAAGTTAGTCGGCTGCCGTGAGATGGGGCGTTTAGTGCGGGAACAGATTGAGCAGCGAGGATAGAAGATCGACAATCGCTATGAACCAACTCACGGAGCCGAGTGACAGGTTGTGTGAACTACTGCTGAGAAATCAATGAAAAAGGAAAAATACAATGTAGCCATCGTTGGCGCCACCGGGGCTGTCGGTGAGCAGATGCGTGAAGTTTTGGAAGAGCGTGAGTTTCCTGTCGGTGAATTGCGCCTCCTGGCCTCGGAAAGATCAGCGGGCCAGTTTCTTCCTTTCGACGGCAGGCAGGTCCGGGTTCAAGTCTTAAATGAGGAGTCGTTTGACGGAATCGATATTGGGCTTTTTTCCGCAGGAGGGAGCGTCAGCGCCAAGTTCGCGCCTATCGCGGTCGCAGCCGGCGCCGTGGTCGTGGATAACACGGGGTTTTTTCGCATGGAGCCTGACGTTCCACTGGTTGTGCCCGAGGTGAACGCGAACGAGATTGCGCATTACAAAAACCGCGGCATCATTGCCAACCCAAACTGCTCGACCATTCAGATGGTCATCGTGCTCAAGCCGATTCATGATGCGGCGCGGATCAAACGAGTCGTGGTCTCCACTTATCAGTCTGTTTCCGGCGCCGGGCGCAAGGCCATGGAGGAATTGAGCCAGCAGGTAGCGGCGCTATTCAATGGCAAGGAGATCGAAAAGGAGAAGTTTCCGCATCAGATCGCTTTCAACTGCATCCCGCATATCGATGCTTTTGTGGAAAATGGTTATACCAAAGAAGAAATGAAAATGATCAACGAGACGCGCAAGCTTCTGAGCGAGCCGAATTTGCCGATCACGGCGACCACGGTGCGGGTACCGGTATTCTGCAGTCACTCGGAATCGGTGAACGTCGAAACAGTGGTCAAGCTTTCGGCGGCGGAGACGAAACGAATTCTGCGGGAGTCTCCGGGCGTTATTTTGGCGGACGTACCGGAGGAAAATATCTATCCAATGGCCATCGATGCGGTCGGGAAAGATGCCACTTATGTGGGGAGAATCCGCGAGGATTCATCGGTTCCCAACGGTCTCAATCTTTGGGTGGTATCGGACAACCTGCGAAAAGGCGCAGCTCTGAACGCGGTGCAAATCGCCGAGGTTTTGATCCGCGACTATTTATAGTAGCTGGACCAGCGAGCGTCGTGAATTACCTCGTGGTGAGATTTTGTACAAACCATGAGCGTTTCTGTGAACTCGGCGCCCTCCGCGTGAAAACCCGAAACCTGAAACTAGTCTGTCGTGAACATCAAGCTCACCCTTGAGTATGAGGGCACGAATTACTGCGGCTGGCAGACCCAACCTAACGGCTGCTCGATTCAATCAGTCTTGGAAGAGGCGGTCTCGACATTCCTGGGAACTCCCACGCGCGTCATCGGTTCGGGCCGCACCGACGCCGGTGTCCATGCGCTAGGTCAGGTGGCAAACTTCTTTTGCGATGGCGAGTTTGACCGCCATCGTTTATTGCGCGGCTTAAATGCCCTTACCCCGCGAGACATCACGATCAAGGAAGCTCAAATCGCGCCGGATGCATTCGATGCACGGCGCGACGGCCGGAGCCGAGTTTATAAATATTACATCCTCAACCGCTCAACGCCTTCGCCATTTCATCTAGATCGCGCCTGGCACGTTCACGAGCCGTTGGATATTGAAGCGATGCGGCAAGCGATTAGCTGTCTGACGGGCGAACATGACTTTTCGTCGTTTCGCGCCGCGGGGTGCGACGCGGTGCACCCGATCAGGCGCATTTATCAGAATTCCTTGGAACGGCGCGCCGATTTGTTGATCTACACGATCGAGGCCACCGCATTTCTGCGTCACATGGTGCGAAACATAGCCGGAACGCTGGTTGAGGTCGGACGCGGAGCGCGACGCGCCGAATCCGTCAAAGAATTGCTCGAAGCACGCGACCGGACGAAAGCAGGCGCGACGGCTCCTCCGCACGGTCTGTTTTTAGTGAAGGTGCATTATTAAATAGTCATTGTTGATGTTGACACGCTTTTGCTCTTTCAGATATCGAATCGTTAACGAGACCGGCAGTCGATGAGGAGGATTTGCGGGACTATGATGCCGCGGCACGATAATTTCTACGACGTCTATTCGAAGGCGCGGAAAATCAGGATTGAATGGCCCAATCGTGCGCGCATGGCGATCGCATTGGCAGGCAATCTGGAAGCCTGGACGGAAATTCCCGACGCCAAACACCGACGCACACATCACGTTGGCGGCTCGAATCCGATCAAGGAAGAAGACGTCATATCGCAGTATGATTGCCGCACCGCGAGCGAGAACGACTACGGCGGACGAACCGGCGTATGGCGCATTCTTCGGATCTTGGACAAGTACGGGGTAAAGGCATCGTTCAACACCAACGCGCTCTGCATCTTACGATATCCCGAAGCCGTTAAGGCAGTGCACGAGCGCGGTCATGAAATCGTCGGCCATTCTTATGCCGAAGACATTCAATTGACCCAGCTTACGGAGGAGCAGGAGCGGGAAGAGATTCGCACCTGTGCGAGCATGTTCAAAGAATTTCTCGGCGTGCGACCCACGGGCTGGCTCACTTCCGGCATGCGGCACACGGAACGGACGTTGGGAATCCTTGCCGACGAGGGGTTTGCCTGGCATGGCGACGCGGTCAATGACGACAATCCATATCCTGTGAGCATCAATGGCAAAACCATGATTGTTGTTCCTTATAAAAACGCCGTGAGTGGGCTGAACGATACGGGCATGTACCGGCGGGGGATTACCGCACGGGACGTGTTCAATTCCTTCAAAGACGAATTCGATATTCTTTACGAGGAGTCCGCCGATGAACCGAAGATGCTGACATTAGCGATGCACTGCCAGATGGCTTTTCCCGCGACCGGCAAAGTTTATGACGAGTGCATCAAATACGCTAAGTCGTTTCCGGATCTCTGGTTTGCCAAAAGATGCGAGATTGTCGATTGGGTGAAGGACAAGTGTTTATAGGAACGACAAGGAGTAAGGGCTGAGGAGTTGGAGGTTCCCCTTACGCCTGACCCTCACTCCTCACCTGGAGGAAGCATGTGTGACACAGCGGATGACGGCGTTGGTATCAGCAATTCTATTCCCGCACAATTGAAACTGCGTAATCGCGGGCTGCGGACGGCGGACATTTCCGAGCTGATGCCGTTCGCGTGTCAGCTTGTCAACTCGCGCGAGAACCGTGACAGCCACATCGGCTTTGTCGGGTATAATAAGACCAAACCCGGAAATCGAATTCTGATCGCCATCGATCGCGAGTACGACCTGGATGTGCCGCATGCAGTCGCGGCCGCGCTCCGCGAAAAGGGCGCTCAAGTCGATGTCTTGGTGGCTGACATGGGCGATCCGGACCGGATCTTCGATTATACCGATGAGATCGAAGTTATCATGCGGCGCGAGCCCTGGGATAAAAATCCGCGGCGTTGGGAAGGCATGCCGTATATCGAAGATTTCGCGCTGCGCGCCGGTTATGATTTGCTGATCCATGGCAAGGGCGGGCCGATTCCGAAAACTGATTTTCGCTATGAACAAATCCCGTGGCTTCGGGCCGAACATTTTTTGCAGCGGTCGACGACCTATCCACTGGATCTGCATTTGTTGATCAACAAAAAGACCTGGGATCCCATCTGGGAGCACGGACGGGGCGGGCGCGCTCATCTCAGCGATGCCGAAGGTACGAACATTAGCTGGACCTACTGGGACGAGTATTACGACGGTACGCGCTACGGTTTTTCGGCAACACCGCGCAATGGCCATCTCTTCGGTCATCCGGTGCCGCCGATCATCGCGAGAGAAGATGCCGCGGGAATTGTAGCAGGGACCACCAGCCATTTTTCGAAGGCCTTTCCGCAGGTCAAAGTGGAGCTGGAAGCTGGACAGATCGTAAAAGTTACCGGCGGCGCAAGTTACGGAGATGCCTGGCGCAGCTTGCTGGATGAGAGTCACGCGACGCAGTACCCCTGTTTTCCGCGACCGGGCTTGTTCTACCTCTGGGAAGTTGCGATCGGCACCAATCCTAAAATCATGCGGCCGAGCGGGATCGAGAAACATTCTTCCGGCGGTTTCGAATGGGAACGGCGCCGCTCGGGCGTGATCCACATGGGATTTGGCACGCTATGGCGCTCTGCGGAAGAAAAATGGGCCGGTGAAAACGGGCTCCTCTACGGCCATCTGCACATTCATTTGCTTTTTCCGACGTTCACGATCACCGCAAAGGCGGGGCAAGAGCATACGATCATCCGTAACGGGAGACTCACGGCTTTGGATGATCACGACGTCCGTAAGCTGGCCGAGAAGTACGGTGACCCCGACGATCTCTTGCGTGAGGATTGGATTCCACAGATTCCGGGAATTACCTGCGCTGGATCCTACGATGAATACTCGCGTAATCCGGGCAAATGGATTTACGATAGACATGAAGATCGAGGATAGAGGATGGCCCGCACGATCTAGATCCTCAATTTTCCGTCTCGTTTCAGATGGGTCAGCGGTCACTTGAAGTCGAACATGTCGGCCGATATGATCCCGGCGAAGGAGAGTTTTTAATGGCGGGAAAGACCCTGTACGATAAGATTTGGCAATCTCACAGTGTCGGCACGTTGCCGACGGGTCAGACACAACTTTTCATCGGGCTCCATTTAATCCACGAAATCACCACCGCTCCCGCTTTCGATATGTTACGTGAAGTGGGCATGGATATTGCCTTTCCCGAGCGCACCTTTGCAACCGTCGATCACATCGTGCCCACTGATTTGCGCAAGCGCCCGTTTCTGGATCCCGAGGCGGAAGAACTGATTCAAGTGCTGGAAAAAAACGTGGCGCAATTCGGCGTCGAGTTTTTCGGTTTGGAGAGCATGAATCAAGGCATTGTTCACGTGATTGGCCCGCAACTCGGTTTAACGCAGCCAGGAATGACGCTCGCATGCGGCGACAGCCACACGAGCACGCATGGCGCTTTTGGCACATTGGCTTTCGGCATCGGCACGAGTCAGGTGCGTGATGTCTTGGCGAGTCAGACTCTGGCGATGGACAAGCTCAAAGTGCGCCGCATCAATATCAACGGAGGGCTCGGCACGGGTGTCTATGCCAAAGATGTGATCCTTCATATCATCCGCCGCCTCGGGGTCGCAGGCGGCAAAGGCTTCGCGTACGAATACGGCGGAGCAATCATCGATCGGATGAACATGGAAGAGCGCATGACCGTCTGTAATATGAGTATTGAAGGTGGTGCCCTCGTCGGCTACGTGAATCCGGACCAAACGAGCATCGACTATCTCAAGGGGCGGCCTTACGCTCCCAAAGGGGCGGCCTTCGATCGGGCCGTAAGCTATTGGAAATCGGTTGCGTCCGACGCCGACGCTCAGTACGACGACGTTGTGAATTACTATGGAAGTGACATCGAGCCGACTGTTACTTGGGGCATCAACCCCGGGCAATCCGTCGGCATTTCGGAAAAACTACCGAAGCCTGCAGAGTTTGCCGACCCTGACGGCGCGAAGAAAGCATATGAGCATATGGGCTGGCAGCCCGGCGCGCCGATGCTCGGCACACCAATCAATGTCGCATTCATTGGTTCCTGTACGAACGGCAGGCTCGCGGATCTGCGTGCTGCGGCGAAAATCGTCAGAGGCAGAAAAGTAAATTCCAACGTACGCGCGCTAGTTGTGCCCGGCTCAGCGGAAGTTAAAAGAGTGGCCGAGGGTGAAGGCTTGCACGAGATATTCACAGAGGCGGGATTTCAATGGCGCGAGGCGGGTTGTTCGATGTGTCTTGCGATGAATCCGGACAAGCTCAATGGCCGCGAAATTTCGGCTTCTTCGTCGAATCGTAACTTTATCGGCCGCCAGGGAAGTCCGCAGGGGCGAACTTTACTGATGAGCCCCGCGATGGTGGCCGCCGCAGCGCTTAACGGCAGAGTTGTCGACGTGCGCCAATACGAATAGAAGCGGGGAGCCACGGGCGTTGAATCCGTTCAACGTTTAAGCCGTTCAAAATCGTCTCGGATCTAAAAGCGCTTGAACGGAGCGTACCGGCTAAACGGTTAGTTGACTGATTTGAAGTTACCGAGGAAGAAATGAGTGAGATCGTAAAAATCACAGCAATCTCCGGCACCGCCGTGCCGATCCGGGGTAACGACATCGATACAGACCGGATTATCCCGGCGCGCTATTTGAAAGAACCAACGTTCGCACGCATGGGAAATTATCCATTTTTTGACGAGCGGTTCGATTCATCGGGAAAAAAGAAGGACCATCCTTTGAACGATCCCGAATATCGAGGAGCGTCGCTTCTGTTCGTGAACAAGAACTTCGGCTGCGGCTCTTCGCGGGAGCACGCGCCGCAGGCGCTCTATCGCTTTGGCATCAAGGCGATTGTTGGCGAGTCCTTTGCCGCGATCTTTGCGGGAAACTGCACCATGATGGGTTTGCCGGCCGTGGTCGTCGGCGCCAAGGAGATCGACCAGCTCATAAAAAGCGTCGAAGAAAACCCGCGGACTGAGTACACCGTCGATCTGGAGAAGAAAACCATTTCTTATGGAAATCAGAAATTGCCTTTCGATATGCCGGAAACCTACCGCACGGCTTTGACTCAAGGATATTGGGATTCGACCGCGCTGCTGCGCGCGAACTTGGATCAGGTAAAGCTAACCACGGCCAAGCTGCCATACATGGGCGGGTTCAACGTCTAGCAAACACTGCTGTTTCATCCTCTGCCGTCTGCGCCACAACATGCCTGAAAGAATTGTCGCGATGCACGCCGCGCACGGGAGCGGCAAGGAAAGATCGACGGCTCTCTTTGCCGGCGAACGATCAAGTGGCTGAGAAGGACGTTGGCGAATAGAACTGATCCGAAGCAGTAGGAGAACCATCATGGCCAACAAATGGGACGAACGGAAGAAAGCAAAAGAAGACGAGTATTTCGTGAAGCGGGAGCGCGAGCTTTTAGCCAAGCTGAAACTCAAGCAGGAAGCGGAGGCCAAGGAGGTGGCAGGGAAAGCTTCCGCCATGAAATGCCCTAAATGTGGTGCTCCCCTCAAGGAGCGAAGCTTTCAGAAGATTCAGATCGACCAATGCACTGGCTGCAACGGCATTTGGCTGGACGCTGGCGAACTGGAACAGGTCGCCGCCAAGGAAAACACCAGTTGGCTCGGGAAATTCTGGCAAAAGAACGGTTAGCTCACCACAGAGCAGGAGGGATCGTATGACTGCATCAGGAAAGCTTATGCGGCGAGTTGTGGCGCTGGTGCTTCTTGTTGCGTTCACTCATCAGGTCAAGTTGGCGCTTGCGCAGGAAGGCAAAATTGTGCCTTATGTTCCGACCCCGCAGGAAGTCGTCGACCGAATGCTTGAATTAGCCGAAGTGAAGAAAGGCGACGTGGTTTACGATCTTGGGTCAGGTGACGGCCGAATCGTCGTCACCGCGGCAAAAAAATATGGTGTTAAAGCGATTGGATTCGAAATCGACCCGCAGCGCATCAAGGAGTCCCATGAGAATATCAAGAAGGCCGGTGTCGAGAACTTGGTCGAAATTCGGCAACAGGATATTCGCACCGTGGATCTGTCCGCAGCCTCCGTTCTGACCATGTATCTTCTACCCGAGGTCAATTTGATGATTCGCCCGAACATTTGGAAACAGATGAAACCCGGATCGCGTGTCGTTTCGCATGATTTCGATATGGGCGATTGGAAGCCGCTCAAAACCGAACAGATCAAAGATGGCACGAGCTGGGAGCATACGCTCTATCTATGGCATGTCGAAGCGGGCCGAAAATAGCAGCTGCGATGAGATTTAGCGGGCGGCCCATTTGTTATGGGGCATTGCTATTCATCCTCGTCTTCGGGGTTCTACCGAACACGGCTGCCGCTCAGATCAAAATCGGCATTGCGGAAGCGCTTACCGGAAACGCGTCCCAGTACGGCGTGGCGATTCGCAAAGGGTTTGAGCTCGCGGCGGGTGAGATTGCTTCGTCGGGCGGGGTCAATGGGCAAAAACTGGAGCTCGTGATCGAGGATGAGCAGGGTAAAAAAGAAGAAGCGATCAATGTTTTCAAGAAACTGATTTTCCAAGACAAAGTCGTGCTGTTGTTCGGGCCTACTCTGTCGAACTCCGCACAGGCATCAGACCCGGTGGCGCAAGCGGCCAAGGTGGTTGTCTTCGGTACATCGAACACCGCGGACGGGATCACTTCAATTGGCAATTATGTGTTTAGAAATTCAGTCACGGAGGCCGATATTTTGCCCGTAACGCTCAAGGTTGCCGCGCAAAAAACGGGTTTCAAAAAAGTCGCGGTGCTTTACGGCAATGACGACATCTTCACCAAGAGCAGCTACGACAACTTTAAAAAAGCTCTTCAAGATCTGAAAATCGGCGTGACGACTACGGAAACCTTCGCCAAAGGCGACGTCGACTTTAAACCGCAGTTGACCAAGATCAAAGGGACCAATCCGGATGCTATCGTTCTATCGGCCCTTGTCGCCGAGGGCGCGCCGATCATGGTGCAGTCGCGACAACTGGGCATTACGCTACCGTTTGTCGGCGGTAACGGCATGAATTCGCCGCGAATTTTTGAGCTCGCCAGAGATCATTCGGATAATCTCTGGGTCGGAAGTCCGTGGTCACTCGAGAGTTCGATTCCGGAGAACAAACGCTTTGTCGCTGCATACAAAAAAGCCTATGGGGCCTTGCCGGACCAGTTTGCAGCGCAGGCGTACGATGCAATGTACATTGCGGCTGAGGCTATGCGGAAAGTTAAGTTTGCAGGTAAGCTCGACGCGGATCGTAAAGCGCTGCGCGACGCTTTGCCGGCTGTCCAGTGGAACGGCGCGACCGGATCTTTCAAGTTTCGCCAAGCGAGCGGCCGCGACGGAAAGCCCGCTGGTTACGACGCGGTGCAAACCGCGATCGTTATGGTAACGAAGCGCAATCAGTACGTCATCGAAAAATAGTGCATGCTGGCGCAGCAGATCATCAACGGGCTGTCACTCGGCGGGGTGTATGCGCTATTCGCTCTCGGTTTTACACTGATCTTCGGGGTCCTGAACGTCATCAACCTGGCGCACGGCGCGATTTTCATGATCGGCGCGTACGCCGCCTTGCACGCGGTTCTGGTCTTTCACTTCTCGTTATTACCGGCGATTTTTGCTGCCATGTTCGTTACCGGCGCTGCCGGTTGGGTTCTCGATAAATTCATTTTCGCGCCGTTGCGCGCGCGCCGAGCTCCCCATCTGGCGCCGATGATCGCGACGATTGGGGTAGCGATCTGTCTTACCAGCTTGGTCGAAGGCTATTTCGGCTCGGAAAATCTTCGTTTTCCTATCGATACTTTGCCATCAAGCACACTGACTTTGGGCAGTGTGCAGGTGAATTGGCTCGATCTCAAGATCATTCTTCTCGCACTGCTGCTGATGGGTGTGATGCTCTGGGTCATCAGGCACAGCCCGACGGGACGCGCGCTTCGCGGTGTGGCCGAGTCACCGAAGGCGGCCGCGCTTCTCGGAGTCAATGTCGATGGCTTACTGCTCGCGACTTCGGTGATCGCTTCCATTCTCGGAGGCGTGGCAGGCGTCCTGATTGCGCTTTATACGAACTCCGTATTTCCCCATATGGGACAGCCGATGCTGCACAAAGGCATCGCGGTCGTTATTATCGGCGGGATGGGCGATGTGCGCGGCGCACTGATCGGCGGTTTTTTTCTCGGGTTCGCCGAGGTGCTTACGATCGCGTACATCGGCTCTAATATGCGTGACGCGGTTGCTTTCGGCCTGTTGTTTTCCGTGCTATTGCTTCGCCCCGCCGGGTTGTTCGGCCACGCCCCGCAGCGACGCGTGTAGCGCGCTTTCCTGGCTTGCGCTTAACATTCTATGGAATGGCTCGACAGTTTTTGGTCGACCTATAGCACGTTCGTGCTTGCGACGGGTACGAATGTCCTCTTGGCCCTGTCCATCTACGTTACCCTCGCCTGCGGGTTGTTAAGCGTAGCCAACGCGGGTTTTATGGCGATCGGCGCATACTCTGCCGTGCTTCTGACTCTGCGCACCGGTACGCCGTTGCCGATCGCCCTGATTGTCGGCGCGATCGCCGCAGCGATGGTGGCGCTGCTCATCGGTGTGCCAACGCTCAGGCTCTCCGGAGTATACTTAGCAATGGCAACTCTGGCCTTCGGGGAGGTCGTCCGAATACTGATTCTTAATGCCGAGAATGTTACGGGCGGAGCGCTTGGGTTGAATGGGATTCCACAGCTCGTGGGATTGTTCGATGTAGTCTTTAGCGTGACGGTGGCGCTTTACGTTTTCCTTCGGCTGGCGCAGTCCCGCGTTGGCCGAACCATTACAGCAATCTCGCAAGACGAAATCGCGACCGAGTTGATGGGGTTGAACGTGCGCGCGTATAAGCTCGTTTGCTTTGTGGTCGGCGCAGCGCTTGCGGGACTAGCCGGCGCTCTCAATGCGCACTTTACCTTCTTCATCAGTCCCAACGAGTACGGCTTCGAGCGCGCCGTGGAGATTCTTGCCATGGGAGTCATTGGCGGGGTCTCGAGCCCGTGGGGCGCGGTGCTGGGCGGCAGTCTGATCACCGCATTACCCGAGTTATTGCGCGGCATGGGCCGTTATCGGCCGCTGATCAATGGCGGTATCTTGATCATCATTATTCTTTATTCGCCAAAAGGGCTTTGGGATGGATTACAAACCGTGCTGCGGCGGCCCCGACGTTGAGCTAGACGTATGCTGAGACTCTCCTCGCTGAGCAAAGATTTTGGCGGTTTGCGCGTCCTCGACAACTTTGATCTGACGATTCCGTCGCGTGGCATCTTTGGCTTAATCGGTCCGAATGGAGCCGGCAAGACGACGGTCTTCAACCTGATTACTGGGCTCCTACCGCCTAGCTCCGGTTCGATTGAATTCGCGGGGGAGCGCCTGAACGGTCTACCGCCCTTCATGATTACCCGCCGAGGCATCGCTCGGACGTTCCAGAACATACGCCTCTTCAAGGAAATGACGGCCGAAGAAAACGTGCTCGTCGCCATGGGCGATCCTCAATGTGGAATGCTGAAGGCACTGCTTCCCGGTGCTTATAAACGTGTTGAAGATTCCGAACGCAAGAGCGCCGGAGAGCTTCTGTCTCGAGTGCGATTGAGCACAAAAGCTCATCAGCGCGCCGGAGTTCTCTCCTACGGCGAGCAGCGGCGCTTGGAGCTGGCACGCGCGCTTGCCACTAGACCGAAGCTATTGCTGCTCGACGAGCCCGCGGCGGGGATGAATGCTGCTGAAAAACAGGAGCTAATGGAGGAAATCGAGAAACTCGAGGCAACCGGCTTGAGCATTTTGCTGATTGAGCACGATATGCGTTTTGTCATGGGAATCTGCGCCGAAATTGCGGTGTTGAATTTTGGCCGTTGGATCGCCCAGGGCAGCCCGGTGGAAATTCGCGCTCACCCAAAAGTGATCGAAGCGTATCTCGGAAATAATCTTCGGGAAGACAGCTGAGGACGTGAGCGTGCTTCTCGAGATCAGCGGGATGCGAGTTCAGTACGGAGTGGTCGAAGCAGTGAAAAGGATCGATCTGGTACTCCGGCGCGGCGAGGTCACGGCGTTGCTAGGCAGCAATGGAGCGGGAAAATCGACGACCCTGCTGGCCTTATCCGGCCTGGTGAAGCTGACGCAAGGCTCAATCAGATTGAACGGCGTCGAGCTTGGCTCTCTCTCACCCCACCAGATTGTTGCATGCGGCGTGGTGCAAGTGCCGGAAGGCCGAGAGATTCTCACCACGTTAACGGTCAAAGAAAATCTGCTGTTGGGCGCTCACCGGCGGCGGGATCGGCGGAAAATTGGCGCGGATCTCGACGCAATGCTCGTTAGCTTTCCAAGGCTAAGAGATCGGCTGCATACCGCAGCCGGATATCTCTCGGGTGGCGAACAGCAGATGTTGGCTATCGCGCGGGCGCTCATGGCAAAACCCAGCTTGCTGCTCTTGGACGAGCCCTCAATGGGTTTAGCGCCGATTGTTGTCACAGAGATTTTTGGAATCGTGCGCGCTCTCAATGAGCAGGGTTTGACGATTTTTCTCGTCGAGCAAAATGCGCGTCAGGCTCTAGGCATTGCGCACCATGGTTATGTCATGGAGAACGGGCAGATCGTGCTGTCCGGAACTGGCAAAGAACTACTTGTCAATCCAAAAATTGTCGAGGCCTATTTGGGTAGATAGTTGCGAATCTGCGATGTCGAACGGCAAAACTGGCACGATTCAAAGTCAACTCGCGCTGAGGATAATCAATTACGTTGCACTTCATGTGTTGTTTCTGTTTGTTCAATTTTTCTCATTTCCTACACTTTACCGTAGGATTTTCCTTCAAACTCCCGTTCGAAATTCTGATTTTGTCATTGTTTGTCAGCGTCCGTCCCGGTTCCCGCAGTGGCATGAATTCTGCCTCACTCTGCGCTGATTTATTTCCAAATCGAGGAGGTTAGCTGATGGACGAAATACTCACCGCGGGAGAGGTCGCCGAGCTCCTGCAAATTCATCCACGCACGGTCTACAAGCTCGTAAAAGAAGGTGCCATTCCAGGACGTAAGTTTGGCGGCGGCTGGCGCTTTAGTCGTAGCGAGATTCTTGCCATGGTATCACCCCAGGGAACCACACCGCCGCCGCGTAAAATGCATACTGAAGAACGCTAGTTTCTTCGAATTCCAAATTGTATGGCACGCCGGTCGGAGCTGTCGCCCGGCGTGCCACAACTCTAGCGGCCGACTATCCGTTTCAAAATCTCAAGCTCTCTTGACTGCCAAGCGCCGCAACGCTAGGACATACGGACCATTGTTTTCACGGTGACAAATGGCCGGTGCACTTGCGGGAATTAGAGTAATCGAAGCGGCAAGCTATGTTACGGGTCCTTTTGCGTCTCAGTTGTTGGCCGACATGGGCGCAGAAATCGTTAAGATTGAAGAGCCAAAGCGCGGTGATCCGTTTCGTGGTTGGGGAGAAAGAAATTACGCCGCAACGTTCTGTAGTTTAAATCGCAACAAGCGGAGCGTCACGCTCGATTTGCGCGCCGCTGAAGGCCGGAACATCGCACTTAAACTCGCCTCCAGTGCCGATGTGCTGATCCAGAATTTCCGTCCCGGCGTTATGGAAAAGCGCGGCCTTGGCTATGACGATCTGAAGCAGGCAAATCCCAAACTTGTTTATTGCTCAATTTCCGGCTTTGGCCCAAAGGGACCTTATCGGGATATGCCGGGGTACGATACCGTCGGCCAGGCCCGGAGCGGGTTACTTAGTCTTCTGACCGATCCGGGAAAACCGCAAGGCATGGGAATCTCTTTTTCGGATCATTTAACGGGAATGTACGCATGTTATGGAATCTTGTGTGCGCTGATGAACCGGGTGCTTACCGGGAAAGGGCAGCACGTGGAGACTTCACTGCTGCGCGCTTCGATATCCTTTGTCGGTGAAAACGCCGCGCGCTATTTTGAGACCGGGCATGTCCCAAGGCGCAAGGACCGGACGACCACAGCCGGGGTTTTTGCTTTCGAGGATTGTAATGGTTTGCCGTTTGTCCTGCATATGTCGTCACCGGACAAGTTCTGGCAAAACATGTTCGAGGTGGTGGGAAAACCTGAATGGGCGGCAGATCCACGTTTCAACAACCGCAAAGCGCGGATCGAAAATTACGATCTGCTGGTTGAGAGCCTTGCCCCGATTTTCCGAGCCGGAAGGCGCGACGAGTGGTTGCGTCGGCTCACCGAGAAAGATGTTCCCGCAGCGCCGATCAACAGCTTGGACGAGGTATTTCTCGACCCGCAAGTGCGGGAATACGGGTTCCCGATTGAGGTTGAACATCCACGAATGGGAAAAATGAAGTTGATCGGCAATGCCGTCGACCTGAGTCGGACACCTCCAGGTATCGAGCGACCACCTCCCATATTAGGCGAGCATACCGAGGAAATTCTCGCCGAACTCGGATACGATGACGGCGCCATCGCGGAGCTTCGCCAAAAACAACTCATCTAGAAAAGTGGAGGGATTGAGTAGCGGCGTACTTCTGCTCACGATCTCTACTACTCCTCTGTTATGCCTCCTCGTCATCCAAGCTTGCTAGCGCTGTCCCAGGACCATCATCACGGTCTGGCATTAGCGCTTCGCTGTCGCAAACAAGCCCTGGGGCAACTCAAACCCATGGGCGCAGTAGGTCTGGCCAAGCGGGCCCAGGAATTTTTGGACTTCTATAAAAGCAATCTCGCGCGTCATTTCGAGGCAGAAGAAGAAGTCCTGTTTCCTGCCATGCGTACAACGGTGCCGGTGAGCACGGCGATCGTCGATACGCTGGTGCAGGATCATCAGCAGATCCGTCAAGCGCTGCCGCAGCTCCAAATAAAAACGGGATTGGCCAAGTTAATTTTCGATCTCGGTGATCTGCTCGAGCGCCACATCCGCAAGGAAGAGCGCGAGCTGTTTCCTTTATTTGAATCGCAGTTTAAAACTGCCGACGCCGAGAGGATCGGGAGAGAGTTAAAGACGGTCTTAATGATGTAGCCCAGAATGACGTGAACTATTCCATGATTTTCAGTAAAACGTGACGGCGATTTTTGGTGTGCGGCCGCACTTGGCTCGGCCAACGGCCTTCTTCAATGGCTTTATCCCATGCCGCGCTGGTTAGTACTTCCGGACTCTCCAATTCATAGATTGCGGTGTAGGCAGGCTCGTTCGGAATTTCGATGGTTTTTCGCTCGCCGCCGATGTTCATGATGAGCGTGCCGCGCTTGTAACGAGTGATCCCGAATACGCCCGGTACTTTGCTCAGATTGGGCACATGCTCTCGGTCGTAGACCTCGTTGAAAATCGCCTCGTGCTCGGGATCGACGTCCATGCTGGCGATCATTAGATATTTTGTTTTTGCCATATAAATCTCCGCGTGCCTTGTCACACGCCTAGAAAGCTTGAAATCTCCGGCGCTGGGGATTTGATTTCGACCACGACTGATTCTTCGATGCCTTCCACGCCATGAGGCACGCCTTTAGGGTGCCGGCAAACGTCGCCCGGGCCGAGAATATATTCCTCGGCGCCCACTTTCATTTTGACTTTTCCTTTCACGACGTAAGCCAAAGATTCATGGCTGTGCACGTGCAAGGGCGCTCCCACGCCCGGGGTATAATGAATTTCCAGAAAGGTCATTTCATCGCCTTTGATCAGCGGTTTCACGATGAGATCGCCGCCGTACATGGGCTTACCTTCGATCGATTTTACAACCACGCCTTTCACGTCTGAATTCTTGGACAAAATCATGATCACTCCTTGTACAATTTGCATGCTCAACGATAACTGCGCAGAACAGCGCCGTGAGGTTACGATCGCGCGAGCTCGTCGAAACTGGGCTCCGGCATGCCGGCCTGCCAAGTCGGATCGCGCAGTTCCAAGCGATTACCGCTCGGATCAAAGAAATACAGCTCGCGGCCGGTAAAAAACCCTTTGGCTCGGTAGTAAAGCCGATCGATGGGAATTTTTCGTTCGTTGAAAATCTTGCAGGCTTGCACGAGGGTTTCGGGGCTCACCGTAAATGAATGGTGCACATTCTGATCTTCGCTAAATGATTTGTCGATGTTAGGGGCGCGCTCGCAGAGCAGAATATTGTGATCGCCGACGTTGAAGCAGGACATCCCGGAGTTGCCGAGGCGGCCGAGGTGTTTAAGTCCGAGCAGATCGCCATAAAATTTTTCCGATTCGTCTAAATTATTTACCGGGATGGACCAGTGCGTCACCCCTTCGACTTTGAGCAATCCCATAACGCCTCCTTGTTATGCGGTCAGTATAGCAGCCGTGGATCTTTCGATATGAACGTTGAATATGGCAAACCGGCTATCTTCGTCAAGTCAGCCATACCGGAGCGATGGCGGTTTTGTCTGTCCATAGCCGTATCAACCTCTATGTTGTGCCGGCTGTGACTAGTGCAACGGAAGCAGTTAGTGTATAGGTGGTTCCGTTTGAACTATCCGGATAGCGGCGAAGGCCTTATGAATATTGATCTCCATTCCCATTTCTTTCCGGTTGAGGCGCTGCAAAGTCCGGGTCGGTACGAGAGCCGCGCGCCGAAGCTGGTACTCGAGAACGATAAATTATCCGTAACCACACAGATCGGCGTGCGAGCAGGATTGGGTGCCGGTGCTTACGATCCGGCAGCACGGATCCAAGCGCTGGATCAAATGAGCATTGATCTACAGGCCATTTCTCCATCGCCCATATTGTTATTTTATTGGGAGGAGCCGGATGTGGCGGCGCACTTTTCCCGCCGGCAGAACGAGGCCATCCAAACGGTTGTGCAGAAATTTCCCGATCGCTTCGTAGGGTTTGGCAGCGTGCCTTTGCAAAGCATTCCTCAAGCTATAGCGATTGCCGAAGAGGCGAAGAGCATGGGATTGAGAGGATTGGAGATCGGCAATGCCGTGGGCGAAAAGCCCCTCGATGATCCGAGCTTCGAACCGTTTTTCACCGCTGCGCAGAAATTAGACCTGCTCTTGTTCGTACATCCCCTTGAAGGCGGGCTCGACGCCGGTGATCCAGTGGCGCCAATACTCGGCAACGTGCTCCAGTTCACTTACCGCACAACGATGATGATTGAGCGCATGATTATAAAGGGAATGTTTGAGCGGTTTCCCAATCTTCGGCTTTGTCTATCCCATGGCGGCGGTTTGCTGGCCTTCAACATCTGGCGTCTCGATCATTCGTACGGATTGCGGCCCGAGCTGAAACGAGCGGTGCCGCGAAAACCTTCTGAGTATCTGCAGCGCCTCTATTTTGACACGATCGTTCATTCAGTGGCGGCACTCGAATTTTTAATTAAGATCGTCGGCGCTGATCGCGTGGTCATAGGAACCGATTATCCGATGGCGATGGGTGATTTCGAACCGGTCAAGAAGCTTGCAGAGGCGAATCTTACCGTCACTGAGCGGGAGCAGGTTCTGGGCCAGAACAGCTTGCGAGCCTTGGGTTTGTAAGTTGGCAGCGCCGGAGATTCGCAGTGGCGTTACTTTCAATCGAGGGTGTCCGTAAAGACTTTTTAGCGCGCGGCAAACGGGTGCTTGCGGTTGAAAAAGTCGATTTGACGATTGAAGAAGGCGAGTTCGTTACGGTCGTTGGCCCGTCGGGGTGTGGCAAGTCGACATTGTTAAATTTGTGCGTCGGATTGCTCCGTGCAAGCTCAGGACAAATTTTGTTTCGCGGAATACCGATTGACGGCATTTGCACCAAGATCGGCTACGTCACGCAAAAAGACAACTTGCTGCCATGGCGCACTCTCGTAGAAAACGTCGAGATTGGACTCGAGATCCGGGGCGTAGAGGAGAAAGCGCGCCGGCGCTCGGCAGAGGAATGGATCGAGCGAGTCGGCTTGAAGGGTTTCGAGGAGCATTACCCGCACGAGCTTTCCGGCGGCATGCGCCAACGCGCCAACATTATTCGGACATTGATTTATGATCCCGAGTTGATCTTGATGGACGAGCCCTTTGGACCGCTTGATGCACAGACGCGCATCGTCCTGCAGGATCAGCTCTTGAAACTTTGGCTGACGACTCGCAAGACGATCATTTTTATCACGCACGATCTCATTGAGGCGATCACCCTCGCCGACCGCGTCGTGCTTATGAGCTCGCGCCCCGGGAAAATCAAATCCATCGAGACGATCAACATACCGCGACCCAGGGATGTCTTTAAAATTCATGAGGACGCGCGATTTCGTTCGGCGTACGAGAAGCTTTGGCAACAGCTCCGGCCCGAAGTTACTTTGGACGCCTAGAAAAAAGGAGAATGACCATGAACCGAGCCGCCCTAATGGCAAGCGCCGCGCTATTTCTGAGTTGCGGGCTTAACCTGGCACAAGCGCAGGCGCCGAAGAAAGTTAAGATCACCATTCCCGTGATTGCGCACTCCATGACGCCGGTGTTCATTGCGCAGAACAAAGGTTTTTTCACCGAAGAGAAGATCGACATCGACGTGACATCCACCAATGGCGGCGGGCCGGATATCCGCGCGCTGATCGCCGGCGACGTCGACTTTAGTTTCACCACCGGTGACAATGTGATCCTCGCGCAACAGGAAGGGAAAAAGCTCGTCATGGTCATGAGCGGCCTGAATAAGCTTTTCATCAACTGGGCGATGCACAAGGACGTGGCAAAATCCAAAGGTGTCACAGAGTCGATGCCGTTGGCGGAAAAAATAAAAGCGCTGAAAGGACTAACCATTGGCATGACCAACCCCGGCGCGTTGACTGCGCATCTTGCGGCTTTTGTCGTGCGCAAAGCTGGGTACAACCCTCAGCAAGACGTAAATATCATCCCGATCGGTTCCGGGCCAACATGGTTGGCAGCGCTGGAAAATCACAAAGTCGATGTCGCTTTAACAGCGCCACCGGTGCCGGACACTGCAATCAGCCGCGGCTTCGCGATCCTGCTCATCAATAACGCCAAGGGGGAAGATCCATCGATTCCGGAATTTCTTATGGAAAACCTGATCGCTCGTCCGGATACTGTGACAAAGGACCCGGAAATGATTCGACGTATGGTGCGGGCGCTGACCCGGGCTAATCAGTGGGCCCTGAAGAGCACACCGGAAGAAGTCGCCGATGCCCTTAAACCATCAATGACGACGATAAAACCCGATCTGCTTTTGACCGGAGTCCGAGCCGTTCTGCCGTCGCTGAGTAAGGACGGGCGGACTAGCGAACGGAGCGTGCAGATCACGCAGGATATTCTTGAGCAGGCCGGGATTCTAAAAAAGCGGGTCGCCTACTCGGATGTTGTTAATAATGATTTTCTCCTGAAATGATCAGCCGATCGCGTCTTTTTATTTATCGTATGCTCTTCGGCATAGCGCTCCTTGCGCTATGGGAGCTGAGCTCGGGAAGGCTGATTGATCCGTTCTGGGTGTCGAGCCCATCGCAAGTTTTTCTTTACCTGTACGGGATTATTGCTGACGGTTCGATCTTTACGCACCTCGCCGTCACTCTGTATGAGACCTTCAGCGGGTTTCTGATCGGCGCGATTTTCGGTATCGGATTAGGTTTTGCGCTGGGGCGCCGAGAAACGCTGGCAGAAGTGCTCGATCCCTACGTTGTCGCGTTTAATGGTATTCCACGGATCGCGCTTGCACCTCTGTTCATTATCTGGTTTGGCATTGGGCCGACTTCAAAAGTAATCTTGGTTGTCAGTGTGGTGTTCTTTCTGACCTTCTTCAATACCTTTGCCGGCGTAAAAGGCGTCGACGCAGAGCTCAAGAATATCTTACGAATCATGGGCGCGAGCGAGCGGCAAATCCTGTGGAAAGTAACGTTGCCGTCGATCGTGCCGTGGATCACGACGGGCTTGAAGATCAGCTTACCCTACGCGATTGTCGCTGCGGTTGTCGGGGAGTTTATCGCTGCCGGCAAAGGCCTGGGTTATCTGATCAATTACAATACCTCGCTATTTTCCACCACTGGAGCATTGGGTGGGATATTGGTCCTGGCATTTGTCGTTGTGGTTTGCAACGAGGCGATCAATCGCGCTGAATCCTATCTGTTGCGCTGGCGTCCACGCGAGGAGCGTAAAACCGAAGGGGAGTTGTATTGAGATCAGTTGAGATGTTCAGCGCGCACACAGATCCAATGCATAAACCACCAGTCCTCTTCTGCTATGGAGGTAAATTTCACGAAGGGAGTTCCGCCGGTCATATAAGCGGCATTCAGTTCTTTGCGAGGTGAATCGCGCTGGTGGTTAAAAGTGACGGCGACCGGCTCGGGTAGAAAACTCTACGGCTGGCCACCACCTGCACAAAAGCTTCAGCGGATCGACCGCACTGTTAGAAAATGTAAGTTTTCGAGGCTTTTTTTCGGATAAGCAAAAAAGTTTGAGAAACAAAATTCGCGGGAATCACGAGAGTGGCTGAAACTCATCGTGATCGCATCGGAAGAACGACCGCCGGGCCTCTGCTGTCCCGTGAAGTTCTTCTGACGGAAACTTGGCCGACGGTTTTAGCGCCGGCATTCTTTACGACCAGCTTCGTTTGATTGTTCGCACCGCATTCCAGAACGCAAGCAAACAGCCACGCGAGTTCTTTATCGTCATCGCTCCACAAGATCGGCTCACATCGATTGTTGATGATCAACCACGTAGAAAGATCTTTGATAAATGCGAGGGCCGGGGCGCTGTTCAGCCAACGATCCATTTTGCTCTCCTTGATAATCTTAATCTTAATAACGATGCGTTCGATAAGCGAAAAAAGGAGAGCAGTGCGTACCGGCAGTGCAACTCCCTTTGACGATGCGGCGTAAATGGAAAGCATGGTGTATGCCGTAACCTTTCAAGGCGTTTGAAGGCGAATCAGGGAGCTTAAGAGACCTTCTGCCTCTAGTCACAATCGGCCAACTTTGCCTGAAGACTGAGCCGAGGCGGGCAAAACATACTCGTATTCATCAGTAGGAAAAGGGAACGGCAGCAAGAGTGTATGCATTTCGTTTGGTCTCCGAACAGCGGCGGGTCAGAGCGATCGTCGAATTTATGGGATTAGCAGATCGACGAAGAGTTTCAATGAACGGCAAGCACGCGTCCGCGATCTAACGAGTAAAGCAGTTGAAAATCGTACCACTGCAAGTTATTGAATTTCTTTGCGCCCGGATGGTGGAATTGGTAGACACACGGGACTTAAAATCCCGAGGACCCGGAAGGGTCCGTGCCGGTTCGAGTCCGGCTCCGGGCAGCAACAAGACTCGTTAGTTCCGCACATCTGCCGCAGTTCGATTCGGCCCACCGATCTCGTAGTTCGACAGAAAGCGAAGACTAGAAGAGGAATTATGGCTGGGCTCGCTGACGATGTGTTCGTTAAAGCTACTCGTGCTTTTACCGTCTGGCTTGCCGCCTCTCATCCAGCTGCGCAAACACGTCGGGACCGCGGCGCGGCAAACCGCGAGCCGCTTAAGATCAAATTTGCAGGGTTCAATCCGGTTGGCACCATCTGTACGGGTTTAGCACCCCGATTCAACAATTTTTCTGTGGAGCCTAAAAAAGACGCGACTTGTCTCAAAGTTTCAACCTGCTGTATACTGCGCAGACTATGATTTTGCTGGTTGAGGACGAAGAAAGGGCCAGGGAAGTCTTTGCACGCATTCTTAGAAAAGCGGGTTACGCGGTGATCGAAGCTGGAGACGGACTCGAGGCGTTATCGCTTTTGGAAAAAATGCGTTGCGATTTAGTCATCTCGGATATATTGATGCCGAATCTAAACGGCTATGCGCTGGTCGCCCGGATTCGCGCGAAGTGGCCGGACCTCCCAATCGTCCTCACCTCAGGATATCTTTCCCAAGATGGAGGAAAGACCATCATGGACGGGTCCGTGGAGTTTATTCCGAAGCCGATCGATTCAGAAGTATTGATTGCTACCGTTCGACGCCTAACTGTGCGTGCCCTTGGCACGCTCTGAGATGTCCAGCAGTGCCGAATTCCTAATCTCTGCCGGCCTCCCTAACCCATAGCTCTCGCAGCGACAACCCAGCTGTGAGGCGAAACATTGCGATGTCCCGTCTCATCGGCAACTCTTTTAGTGCCGAATTCAAGTAAGAGAATGCTAAGCGCCGGATCACCAGGACTTGGCACAAGCGCAATAGATTCCCAGAGTTTCGATCTGGAAAAGTCGGTCGAGTTAACGGAAAAAATTACAGAACGAAGTGATTTTTCAGATCCTATCCTGTGCGGCTGTTACTGTGGACGCGCGGCGGCGCGTTTTTGAAAATTCCATGTTCCATCGCGTTGAGGCTCACGGCCTTTGAGCACATCTTTGAAATGCGGCTGTTCGTAGAGGGGTGCGCGATTCAGCATTTCATCCAGGACCTCGTCCCGCAGATAGGGATAGTCCTTTCCTGCAGCGCAGTAGGCGAGGTAGTTCATTTGCGCCTGTTCTTCTAGATGGGCCATGCTCATAACCGCCTCGGACACATTTTTTCCGGCAGTAACGGCGCCATGGCCGCGAAGCAAAATCGCTGAGTGAGTCCCCAAAAGATCGGCGACTTCCATACCTTCATCGTCATTCTGAATCGTTTTCACGTGAGGATAAATCGGCAGCGGCCGACGCAGTAGTTGTGCGCCTTCTTGGCGCATCGGTTTGAGCGTTCCGGTAAGAACACTCATCAAGATGGTATAGCGTGGGTGGACATGCACAACCGCATTGACGTCCGGTCGTAGTTTGTAGATGCACGCGTGTATTTTTACTTCGGAGCACTGGGTCAGGCCGGCGCGAGCGGCAACTAAAAAACCGTCGGTATTGCACATCACCATATCATCCGGTTCCATGATCGCTAGGGCATCAAATTCATACTCTCTCCCCTTGACGAAAAAATGATGGGGCTGTGACGGAACGCGCATGCTCGCGTGTCCAAGAGCCGCGGTGAGACCGGTTGCCAAGCCAAGATTAGCGAGCACGCGATTGGCCGCGGCTACTTCGCGCTTTACATCGTCCAATTCAGAAGCCATACGGATACTCCTCGACAACACGTATCCGATAATAAATGCTTAAACAATGGCAAGTAACAAGCAAAGAACTCAACCGACACGCCGATTCGGAATTTTCGGGCAATTGTTCACCTGCCGGTTCAATTTCGCGGCTTTCCAGCGCATAAACCCATGCCGCATGTAGCCTGGATCGAGCTGGAGATGTTCGCAAATGCTCTGGAAGGAAAAGAACGAAGGATCGTCCCTATCCATAATCCATTCTTCTGCGGCCTGGAATAATTGCTGTCCTCGAGGGTCTGTCGCGAGGACATACTTTTGAAAATCCTCAGTGGCATTCTCCAGAACCGCGAGCATGAGTCTTTTCTCACCATCGCGAATGATCTCTTTGGTGAGATTTTCGATGAGGCCGCTGTCCGTCGGCTCGATCATGATTGACAAATTGCCCCCCTTCATATTGGACGTGGTTTCGTAAGGTTCGTGCGCCGGCGAAAACGCAAACGTCAAGCCATTCAAAAAATACGAACTCAGGGGAGTCTTGGGAACCCTCGGAAGTGATCGACTTTGCCTGTCCAGGATCAAGATGCCCGTTCACTTGCTCGAGGTTTTCTACCGGGCCAGTGATGATTCAAAATACTTCAGGAGCGACGGCAAAATGGCGGAGGCGAGAATCAAAATGCACGAAAACTTTACAGTGTGTAATCCCAAGACCGTGATTGGCAATCCCTGTGCGACCTGTCTATAATCTTGGGACGATCATGGCGAATATTTTCTATAAGGAGCGGCTGATCGTCGCGTTCGCGAATTTGAACCCGAGTGATAAGCAATGGAGCCCGGGTGCGGAAATCACATGGAAGTCAGAAGGGCAGAGGCATTCACATACCATCGGTGGTTTGACCGACCGGTTCAAGACCAACGACGATGCGGAGAGGTTTGTCGTCAATCTTGCGAAGGCCTGGATCGACGCAAATCCATAGTGTCTCAAGTTCAACCGAGCTCGGTAGCAGGCGGAGATCTTTAGATGACCTACAAGGCATGGTTTCAATGCATTAACGGTTGCCCGGGTCAGTACAGCTTGCTCGAGGTCATTTATCGCTGTCCGACCTGTGGTGACTTACTCGAGGTTCGTCACGATCTGGAGGCGCTCAAGACCCGAGCCGCAGGAGCTTGGATCAAGCTTTTTGATGACCGAGTCGGCCAGAACGCATATCCTTACGGCTCTGGGGTCTGGGCGAAAAAGGAATGGGTGGTACCGTTTATCGACAACGAAAATATCGTGTCGACCTGTGAGGGAAATACCAATCTTTTCTGGGCCAATCGCTACGGCAAACAGCTCCACCTCGAAGATTTGTGGGTGAAGCAATGCGGCAACTCGCACACTGGGTCCTTCAAAGATCTCGGCATGACCGTGCTGGTTTCCGTAGTGAATCAGATGATAGCGAATGGCGAGCCGATCGATGCGGTGGCTTGCGCCTCGACCGGTGACACCTCGGCCGCATTGGCGGCTTACGGGGCGGCGGCCGGTATTCCGACCGTGGTTTTTTTGCCGCGCGATAAAGTTGCTCCCGCGCAACTGGTTCAGCCCCTGGCCAACGGCGCTCTGGTGCTGTCACTCGACACGGATTTCGATGGTTGCATGGCGGCGGTTCAGAAGGTGACCAAGCACAAACATATTTACCTCGCAAATTCGATGAACAGCTTACGCATCGAGGGGCAAAAGACCATCTCGATCGAAATTGTGCAGCAGTTTGACTGGGAAGTGCCGGACTGGGTGATTTTACCGGGCGGTAATCTCGGTAATGTCAGCGCCTTCGGCAAAGGTTTCCTGATGATGTACGATCTCGGACTGATTTCGAAGCTGCCGCGCATCTGTGTGGCCCAGGCCGAGAACGCGAACCCGCTGTATCGTTCCTATCAAAAAAATTTCGAAGACTTCGAGCCGGTCACAGCGCGCAAGACCTTGGCGAGTGCTATTCAGATCGGCAATCCCGTTAGCGTCCGGAAAGCTATCGCAACGTTGCAGCGCTTCAACGGCGTTGTCGAACAGGCATCCGAGTTGGAACTCGCGGAAGAAGTCGCGCGCGCGGATCGCACCGGCATGTTCAATTGTCCCCATACGGGCGTTGCCTTGGCGGCGCTGCGAAAACTGGTGGAGCGCAAAGTCATTCACGGCAATGACAGAGTGGTAGTGATTTCCACGGCAAACGGCCTCAAGTTCGCCGACCAAAAGATCGCCTATCATGCGGGCAAGCTTCCCGGGATCCAGGGTGCTCTTCAGAACCGGCCGGTGGAGGTCAGCGCTGATCCCGGGGAGATCAGCGACGCGATTTCCCGCTACGTCGATCGAGTCCGATTGCTAGAAAAGTAATGAGCGAGCGCCAAGACAAGAATAGCGCCACGGCGGGCTGGGACGGGATGCAATCTCCGATGGCCAAGGCTATTACGAACGGTGAGAAAAATTTAGGCTTCAGCACCTTGGCAGTGCACGGAGGCGAACCGCGCCCTAAGTTCGGCAATTCTCTGGCCACGCCAATCATCCAAACGGCGACATACACTTTTACAAATACCCGGGAGCTGCACGATCATTTTCAGCGGCGAATCGAGCGTGAGGAATACGGCCGTTATGGAAATCCGACCCAGCGAATAGCCGAGCAGAAACTTGCCGTTTTGGAAGGGGCGGAGGACTGCCTTCTGTTTTCGAGCGGTATGGCAGCGGTTACGACTGCCGTCTATGCCGTGCTGTCGCATAACTCTCATGTAGTCGTCACGGATGATTCCTACCGCCGCACCCGGCAATTCTTGACACAAACCCTGCACCGCTACGGCATTGAGGTTTCCACCGTACCGGCGGGAGACTACGATGCGATCGAGGAAGCGATCCGGCCGACTACCCGGTTACTGGTTAGCGAGTCGCCCACCAATCCCTACAATCGGATTGTCGATATGGAGCGCTTCGCGGAAATCGGCCGTCGTCACCGTGTCAAAACTCTGATCGACGCGACCTTCGCTACACCCTACAACCAGCGCCCGCTCGAATTCGGCATCGACATAGTTCTGCATTCGGCGACGAAATATCTGGGCGGTCACAATGATCTTTTAGCTGGAGCTATTTTAGGTTCGGTGGAGTTGGTGGACGGAATTCGTGCGCTGCAGCATATCACGGGTGCGATCATCGATCCGCTGGGTGCATATTTACTCGTCCGGGGTTTGAAGACGTTTGCTCTACGCTTAGCCCGGCAAAACGGCAACGCGCAGGCGCTCGCCGAGTTTTTGGCCGAACATCCCAAGATTAAGGCGGTGCATTACGCGGGTCTGCGAACTCACCCGCAACACGACGTGGCACGCCGGCAAATGCGCGGCTTCGGCGGCGTGGTTTCCTTTGAAATCGCCGGTGATCTCGAAGCCACGTCGCGCGTCGTTGACGCGTGTCGAATTCCTCAGATTGCGCCGTCATTGGGTGGAGTGGAGAGTTTGATTGAGCAACCGGCGCTGATGAGCTTTTATGAGCTCACTACGGAAGAGCGACTGATGGTAGGAATCAAAGACAATTTGATCCGCTACTCCGTTGGTATCGAAGACGCCGACGATCTCATTGCCGATCTCGCCGCCGCGCTGGAGCAAGCCTAAGGGCAATCGCTCGGACAAGAAGTTTCCGGACAATAAATTGCACCGCAGAGATACGGAGGCCTCGGACTAATGGCTTTGTTTTGGTCCGTGTACGCCGCGTCTCCACGGAATTTAGCCGGTAATCTCATACGGAATATTCGTCGGGCCGTCAATCCGGCGGACTGTGTTATTGGCTAGATCGTAACTGCCCTGCAGCACTTTTCCCGAGACGCGCTCGGAACGTAAGATGACCGCAACGGATCTCGTCGGGCCGCCTTGTTCGGCGTGGGCATCGAATGGGGGTACCAGGTCGACTTTGCCTGGCGCCCCTGGCGTGACGCCTTCCAGTTCGAGTCGTGCGTAGCCTTCCTTCGATCGATCATCGAGCCGCCGGTAACGCTCCAGGCTCTCGGTTCCCTCGAGCAGGCCGTAGGCTGTCCATGAATGAGCGTGATCGTGAATACTGCCTTTACGGCCAGGCACGCGCACGACTCCATTGATGGCAAAAGCGTAATCGGGATCTTCGTAAAACAGCAAATTCTTGCGGCCTTCGGTTGATGGCCATTTTTTTGAAGCCTCGCGTAGGGTCGGATCTTTGACCAATGCTTCGAGCAGCTTTTGGCCTTTTTTCATGCGCGCTTCGGCATCCGGTAATTCTTCCCAGGCGGCGCGAAGATCCTGGATGAATTTCTCGAAAACGGGGAGTCTCTGGGTCGCACTCATATGTGCCTCCTTTCAGAAAGATTAGCTGATCAACTCATTGGCCGACAACTTATAACCTCTTAGTCAATCCTCAGCCGATACTTCCATGTAGAACGTCTATTTTTGCGTGCCCTCCGTGGCTTTGCTCTGCCGGTATTTCTCCCATGCGGCGATGCCCGCTTTGGCCGCGCGCACATCGCCATCGCCGCGATGGCCGGCGCTTCCGACGGCGCCGACGATGACGTTATCGATGATGAGCGGCAACCCGCCGGGTATGAGAATGATTTGCCCCTGCATCAGGCTGAGCGCGCTATGAAATCGTTGCGGATTAGTTTGCAGCTGATCGGCCGATTCGGCGGTACTCTGCTGCAGTGTGGCGGCTCCCATGGCTTTGCCAATGGCGAATCTTACCCAAAAACCCGAAGTGCCGTCCATTGAATCCAACGAAACAAGGTTACCGCTAAAATCCACGACGGCAAATGCCGCGCGACCATTTTCCGCCTGCACGACCGACTTGGCTGCTTCGATGATGACCCGCGCTTCCTCGAGGCTTAAATGTGTCGGTACACGAATCAACGGCCGGCTGCTACGCTCGATAGGTGCCGGCTTCTCTTGCGCGATGGCGATAAGGAGCGCGCCGAGGCGGCCATTACCGGAGGCGAAAAGCGTCGCTGCCGTGATGGTAAGTCGAAGCCATAACGAATGTCGGATCTTTTGAGGTTTACCGAAGCGCTGTAGTGCTATATTCGCAGGACCGATCATTACGCCTCCGCTTGGCGACGACGAAGCCATAATCGTCAATGCGTGCTAAAAGTAGTCGTAAATGGTTGTTTTTCGCTCAAGGGCGAAAACATTCTTCCCACCACGCCGCTGTCGAACGTCAAGACTTTATAGTCTCCGTGACTGTCCGATTCCATAGTCAGTCGATAGCCGAACTGATCTTCGGAGTTTTGGCCCACCAGATAGATCCAGATGGCGTTCTCACCGGGCATCGGTTGAAACTCTTTTGCGGTGACTTTCGTAGGGAACCCGCGACCATGCATCCGGGTGACCGTCTCTTTAAATTTTTGCGGCGACAGGTGGCGCTTGCCGCCGGCGGAGAGCAGTTCATATGCTTGATCGAACTTCCGATCGACGAACGCGGCTTGGGCGAATTCGATGGCACGTCGCGCTGCGGCGGTCTCGTCATGTTTCATCGATTGAGCGCAGCCGTCGATCAATAAAAGAAAGATAATGAGGCCGCGCAGTATCGCCCATGACTGTCGGGGCTCGGTGATTGTTGGCACTCTCAGTTTTTTCACATCTTTTCGGACAGAGCTCGATTAGAAAAACACTCGTTTATTAAAGGGTACAACCGCCAGCTGTAGGTATGACGGTGTGGCTGTCAGCAGTGGCATCTAAAGCTCCCAAACGGCGTAATCTTCATTATGCCTCACATGGTTTACACTAAGACTCTGACGATTCCTAGGTTCACCCGGAACAAGACTCGCGGAGTTCTGGACGGATGTCGATGGTTGGATGAAAATGATGCTTTTGACTAGCTTTGTCTTCCAGCAGCCTCGGCACATCACTTGCTCGCCTCGAGGAATTTGCAAAGAAAGGAGACAGCGAGTGAACAGGACGGTTTTGATTGTCGCTTTTTGCCTTGTAGCGATCACGGGTTGTGTCATGTCCGACAATTCAGAAACGGATTCGGACAGGTCAGCGATTAGTACGGCGGTTGAGCCTGCTGAAAACAGTGTGACTCCGACATCACCCGTTTCAGAGCCAACCCTCCCGGCACAAACATTCAGTCAAGAGGACATTCGACAACTGCAGGTCCGATTGAAAGAGGTAGGATTCGACCCCGGTCCAGCCGACGGTGTGTCAGGCGCAAGAACCAGGGCGGCATTTGGCCGATTACAAACGAGTTGCTCGAGGTGGAAATCGATCTCTGACAACTCTGCGCAATTACAAGCCGGCACTTTGGATTTGAAATTTCCCGCTTCTCGAAAAGACATTGAGTTGGTTCAGAAACGGCTTCGCACTGCCGGATTCGATTCTGGACCGGTGGATGGGATTTTTGGGATGCAAACAAAAACCGTTTTGATGGCGGTACAAAACACCTGTCCCAAGGTAAACGACTTCGCAGATTATTTTTCAGCCCCGGTGTCTGTTTCGGAAAAACAAAGATCGAGCGCAATCACGTTTGGAAATGGATTGAATACCCAGCAAAGCAGTCGCCCGGTTAATAGTGGCGGCGCTGCCAAGCAGACATTGACGCCAGTGGGGGCTGAGACAAACGAAGAAATTCGGATTCTTCAGTTGCGCTTACGCGATGCTGGGTTCGATCCCGGGCCATTCGATGGCATCATGGGTCCGAAGACGAGGTCCGCGCTGCAGCAATACGACGCTAGCCAGCGCGGCAAGAAAACCAAAGTTAGCCTGACTACGAGAGAGGCGGCGGTGAACGATTATTAAAATTACGCCAGGAGGGGAGCGAGACAATCTCCATCCACTGGCTGATCGGCGACTACATGCAAGGCCAAGAATCGCAACAATACCAGGAATCAACACAGATTCAGCAAAGTCAACGGACCATCGATCGCAACAATCAGCAGATTCAGCGCTCGCGTCAAACCGAAGCTAGAATGAGGACGACCGAATTATTCCGATTGGGCCATCCTTTCCATCTCGGCAATTGTTGGACCATTTAGCCGGAAAGCGCGATGCGCGCGCCATTCCAAGACTTCCATTTTTCGAATTCCCCGGAGGTGATGCGGATCGTGTCCGGCAATTTGCTTCGCTTCTTCGAGCTGCTTGCGAGCATGACGTAAACACCATTTAGGTCAGTTCCTTTCGTGGGCGCCTAGAGCACAACCGATTGAGCGATTTATCTGCTTTTCTCTAACCTCCGAAAGAACGCCTCCTTATCTAGTTCGCGCAGAATTTCCTCATCGACGAACTGTTGAGCGTTTTTGCCTTTGGCGTCGGGCCGGGTATTCGCCAAATCGTCGACGACGATCTGAATCCCCGTCAGTTGGCTGTACGGCGGTAGAGAGATTCTCGGCGCATAACCGCTGTAGGCGCTGTCGAGCAAAACTGAATCTTGGGTACGCATCCATTTCGCAAGGGTTTTCTTAGCCAGAACACGATCGTGTTTGAAAACAGAAATTGCTTCGCAGAGCGCTTGGAGAAAACTCCTGACGACAAAACGTTTTGACGACTGAAAGCTTTTCGTGGTCATCATGCTGACGGTTGGAAAGGCGTCTTCTAAATCGCCAAGGTCGAGCAGCACCGGGAGTCCAGCGGCTTTCGCCCGTTCGACGAACGCGCCGGTAAGCACGGTAGCGTCGATCAAGCCGTTCTGCAGGGCGGTGAAGCGGTCCCGGCTACCGCCGCTGCGCACTAGGGTGACGCTTCGTTCATCCATGCCCCAGTGTCTGAGCGCCGCAGCTACGACGATTTGGTTTAATCCGACGACCGATAGCACGCCAATTGTTTTGCCGCGCAGATCTTGCGGCGAACGGATGCCGAGCCGTGCCACAAAGCTATAGGTGTGCTTGTTGAAATAGGTGCCGATGATGATGATATCCGCACCGGAGAGAGTAGCCGCGATATGCGGCTGAGGCGACACCACGTCGAACTGAATCTCGTTGCCGCTAAGAGCATGGGTGGATTCAGCGCCGCCACGAAAAAGTATCGGTTCGAGAGTAAGACCGTACTTTCTAAATAACCCAAGATCGACGCCAAGCCAGAGCGGCGCCTGATAACCGGAAATCCCACTGTAGCCGGCGCGCACGCGCTCCTGAGCACAAAGATTTTCGGCTGACAGAAACGATAAACATAAAAAACCGAGGAGAATGAAGTCCGTGAAAACGCGCGCTAATCGGTCGGGTTTCATTGATGCTCAGAATCATTCGTCGGCTTTTGTGATAACGGCCAATGGAGCCATCGCGCAATACCCTTCCCCATGATCCACTCCAGGTCTTCACTCGAGAGAAAATCGAGATGCTCAGTGAAAAGTGTTACGGCTTGGCGATAGCTGCAGGGCAGTTGAGACAGGTCGGTACCCCAGAAGACGCGTTGCGGGCCGAAGGCTTCGACAACGCGTCGGATCTGCGAATGGAGGGTCGGATAGGGATGCGCCTCATTGACATAGCACGGCAGGCAAGACGCTTTAACTGCGACATTCGCTAGTGGCGCGAATTCGAGCACAACGTCCACCCCAGCGCCAAGATCCTTACCCTTCCATTGAACATTAAGCCCCATGTGATCGACGATTACGCGGAGGCCGGGATGGCGCTTGGCAATCTCGCCGATTTTTCCGACGGAAAATGGCGCGAAGATCATCACTGGAATATCGTAACGTTCGCAATCTAGCCAGAACCAATCGGCCGTACCGTCCTCGAGAAACGAAAGGGTGCCGCTGTGGCGAAAGCTGATGCGAAAGCCGAGCATGCCTGGTTGGTCCAGCCAAGTGGCCAGCTTGTTTTTACTGGCCGGATCATTAAGAGGTACTTTACCCATAACGGCGAAGCGATCCGGGTGAAGGCGCGCAGCTTCGAGGACGTAATCGTTGCGGTATCCTTCCCAAGAGGGCGGTACGAGAATCGCTCGATCAACTTTGGCAGCTGCCATTTCCTCCAGCAGCTGCTCGCGTGTTAATGGGATGGTCCGATGGGGTTTGGATGCATCTTCTGTGACGTACGGCCGCGACGGTCTTTCAGGGGGCCAGATATGAACTTGGGCGTCAATGATCGTCATCTAAAAAAAATCGTAGGAGTCATGTGGCAGCCAATCGTCAAGGGCTTTCGTCACTTTCCGCTGTTGACCCGGCGTACGAAGCGATCATCAAAGAATTGTGCGGGCCTGGCGGTTTTCGCTTCCGGAATTGATTCCGAGAGAAAGTCCAAGATGCCCTGAAGTCCCGGCTCCGATGTGAGTAGCTCGCGACGGAAACCGGCTTTTTTATAAAACTCGTAACTTCGGTCGAGCACTTCTGGATCGGCTTCCTTGGTATATTTGCCGATGACTTTCATCGCGAACGACTTGTCCGCATAGTACCGCTCGATTCCAGCGCGGACCGCGCGCAGCAGCGAAACCAAGCGGGAACCCAGCTCTTCCATACGGCTGCGCCTCACCACGAGACCGACGTTTTGATACGGAACATCAAGCAAACTGACGAGGGAGTGAAAACCGGCCCGCTCGAGTAGAAAACTCGCGGGCGGCGAGCCGACTCCTCCAGCGATCTGGCCTGCATAAAAAGCAGCGACGATTTGTGGACTGCTGCCCAGCGGCCGGAGTTGCACATCCTTAGGCGTCAGTCCCATTTTCTTCAGCGCCACGAGAGTACCGTAAGCGACGGGAGTAGCCGGCCGGTCGGTGCCGATGAGTTTGCCTTTCAGCTGTTCGATGGTTTTGATTTCCGGGCGAGCGTAAAAATCCCAGATCATGGTATTAAGCAATCCGGCGATGAATACCACGTCAATGCCGCGGAGGGAGGCGGTAATCACCGGCGCGGCGGAGACTTGCACAACATCGATTTCATTTGCGATCAAAGCGGGAATCGCACTGCTCGATGACATCGACAGAACCTCGATGTCCAAGCCTTCTCTCGCGAAGGCGCCCATGTCCTTGGCCATCCATACCGACGCCATAGTCGCGGAAGTGCTAAGGTATGCGACCCGTAGAGGTCTACCCGTCCGGCTAGCCGATTGAGCCTGAGCCGAGCTCGGCACGACTGCTAAAAAAACGCCAAGAATGTATGCGCGAAGAGCTGTTGAAGTCGCGGGCGTTATTTGGCGCATGAGGCAATCTCGATGCAAGCTGTGGGTCGATGTTGTTGGATTGACACGCCGTAAGATAGGCAGGTCCTTCTCCGCCGTCAAGCGAATGGATGAAACGCCTAGGCCCCGGCTCGGGCCAAAGATTCGATGCTGAACGCGAACAAATTGCGCGCTTCGTACTTGGAAAAGACAGTCGGCTGAACGCCAAAACCAACAACGATTAGCCGCCCTGGCCAGGCATAGGGGTTGCTCTGGCATTCTCTGGTGATAAAGCTGGTATAGGAAGAAGCTGAGACCCACAACTTGTGTAAACAAACTTGCGCTTCGGTCGTCTACGGATGATGTCTGCCAAGAATGTTGTTCAGCAGGAGGCAGTGTATGAAAGGACTACCGATTGCTGTTTTGGCGTTAGCCTTCGCGTTTTTTTCACTAATCTCGCTACTCAGCGTAGCGCATGAATCGGATAGCAGAATGGCCGGTTTGTCGGATGATCCAGCCAAGGTTTCCGAAATCGGACTGCGGGTCACTTTTCAGCGATAAAGCCGAGTGGCCTCGCAGCGACAACCCAATCGTTGTAAAAATCTCCGGCTGCCGGCTACGGCGTAGCTCGCACAACCGGCCGATCCAACAAGCGCTGCATCCAGGCCTTTACGTGCGGTAAATCGTTTCCGATGACTGTCCGATACCGCTCTAACCGACAGAAAAACGGGATATAAGTAATGTCGGCCAGCGAGTAATCTCCGGCAATATAATCGCGATCGCTCATCTCCTGGTTCAGAGTCTGCAGATAGCCGCGCAGCTTTTCCTTCGACTTATCGACTTCGTGATCGTGCGCGATATAGCCCGCGGCTTGTTGCAAGCGCGTGTTGCAGTAGTCGACCCAGATACGCGCGCGTGCGCGTTGCAACGGGTCCTTGGGCAAAAGCGGAACACCCGGGTATCTTTCCTCGAGATATTCATTGATGATCGCCGACTCGTAAATCACTCCGTCGCCATCCACGAGCACGGGAACTTTTCCGTAGGGGTTTAGCTCCAAAAGATCTTTCGGTTTGTTGCTGAGGTCACATTCGATCAGCTTGTAGGGAAGTCTTTTTTCCGCCAGGACAATCCTTGTCCTGTGGGCGTAGGGTCAAGGCTGGTAGGAATAAAGTTTCATTGTCACTCTTCCTTTCTTTTAATCACGCGCCATTACCGAAGCTTTTTGTGTTGATCACGGCGCGGCGGTGCGTTCCGTCGCCGATCTTGACACCCTGATCGTTGCTGGCGGAAACCGCGTAAAGAATTTTATTGTCCTTCACTTCCAACAGTTTGGCCGTCACTGTGACGCTTTGACCGATTTTCGTCGGGGCACGATGGCGCACATCGACGTGAATTCCGACGGTTTGTTGGTCAGTGTCCAAATAGGGTTCCGTCATATCAACGCAGGTCCGTTCCATCAATCCGATCATCGCGGGGGTGGAAAAAATATCGGCTTTCAATTGGCGTGCGCGCATTTCGAGAGTAGTCGCGTAAGTTTGCGTTCGCGTGATGCCGGAGAGTAACTCTGGCTGCATAGGAAGACTATACGAAAGCCCATGGCGGATGCGCAATAGCGACAGCGAATTGCTCGAGCTTGTGATCACCGCTCAAATTCGTGCTATGAGATACGCATTATCCCGAAGGAGTTTGGAATGTTGTTGCCGTTTCGTGAGCACCTCGACTTCGGCCCTACGCCTTACGATCTGTTGCAGGCGAAAGAAGGCATTCCCGTCATCAAAGGCAATGTGGTGGCCGACGTGAACACTCTCAAGCTCGGCCGGTGGGAGCGTACGGGCGCCTACGGCTGTTATCTGAATCTCTCCAATCAACAGCAGACCGATGCCTACGTGTGCGAGATTTCGCCGGGCGCCGAGACGCTGCCGCAGCGTCATCTGTTCGAGGAAATTATTTATGTGGCTAGTGGGCGTGGCGCGACCTCGGTCTGGCAAGAGGGCGCAGGTAAAGTGACGTTCGAATGGTCTCGCGGAGCGATTTTCGCGATACCGCTGAATTGTTCCTATGTCCACTATAACGGTTCGCGTGATGAGCCGGTGCGGCTGTTTGGCGGTACCACCTGCCCGCGCATGATCAACATCTTTCACAACGAGGAGTTTATATTTCGCAATCCCTTCAACTTTCGTGATCGCTTTCACGAGGGAGAAGACTTCCTGCGTTACAACAAGCACATGACAGAGCGTTATTGGGAGACCAATCTGGTGCCGGATGTGAACGCATTTCTGCTCGACGACTTTCCCATGAAAGGGCCGGGGGTGAAGCACATGCGCTTCACTTTGGCGGACACGACCTATGGCTGTCATGTGTCGGAATTTCCGCCCGGTTCCCGCAGCACATTTCATCGCCATGGACCGGGTGCGGTCATCATTATCACCCAGGGCGAAGGTTATGTGATGCTTTGGAAGGATGGTGAGCCACGCCAGCGGCATGACTTTCAGGTAGGAACAGTTTATTCCCCAGACGATCTCATGTGGCACGGCCATTTCAATACCGGCAATTCGACGATGCGCCATTTTGCGATGCGCGGCGACAGCCCAAAATATAGCCACGACCGATTTCGTAATCCGCTTTGGACGATGATTCCCATGGAAGACGAGCCGTCGGAAATTCACACCGAGTACGCGCAGATCCTCCGCGAAAAAGGTGTGCATGCGACCATATCCGTAGTGGAGGATTGAAAAAGAAAGAATATCACTACTGAGACACAGAGCTCGGGGAGAAAAGATTGAATTTTCTCCACGTCTCTGCGCCTCCGTGGTGATTCCGAAGTTTTCACAGGAGGTCGTATGGTGAACTGTCCAGTGATCGATGCCGATGGCCATGTCTTGGAAAAGGAACGTTACATCCGAAAGTATCTCGAGGCGCCTTGGGACAAGCGCTCGACGGCGCTGCGGACACGAGATCAACCGTGGGATGCGAATCTATTCGACAGCTTTGAAACCGCCGTGCGCTGGGAGGGCTTGAGCCCCAAGGAACAAATCGACGAATGGCATCGGATCATGGATCAGGAAGGCATGGAGAAGGCGATCTGCTTCCCGACCGGGTCCGGCAATGTCTCCAAAATTCAGGAACTGCCGTTTCAACTGGCAGTGGCACGAGCCTGCAATACTCACTTCGCAAAGGAATTTAACGCGCTTTCGAATCGCGTGAGCTGCGTCGGTGTTTTGCCGCTGCGCGATCCGAAGGCCGCGGCCGAAGAGCTGCGACGCGGCGTGACGGAGTTAGGGCTGAAAGGGTTCGAAATCCTGCCCATGGGGTTGCCGATGGGACTAGGCAGCACTTTTTATGATCCGGTGTACGCCGAAGCGGAAAAACTAGGTGCAGTAATCGGTATTCATGGCTCGCGCAGCAATTCGCATGAGATCGGCGCGGCCGTGCTGTCGACCTTTGCCGAAGTGCATTCGTATGCCTTTACTGTCGGTTTGCTGCTCCAGTTCACTCATGTCGTTGGTCAGGGCGTGCCGGTGCGCTTCCCCAATTTAAAGCTCGCGTTTCTCGAGATTGGCGCGACCTGGTTGCCGTACTATCTCGACCGACTGGATGAGCACTGGGAGAAACGCGCGAAACACGAAATGCCTCTACTCAAGGAGAAGCCGAGCGATCTGGTGCGCAAATCGAAACTGTATTTTAGCCTGGAATCCGGTGAATCACTGCTGCCAGAGTCGATCAGTTATTTAGGCGCGGAGCATTTTCTGTATGCCTCGGATATTCCGCACTGGGACAACGAGTTTCCCGGTAACCTTCACGCTTTGAGAAATCACCCGCGGATCTCCGATAGCGATAAGGAAAAGATTCTTTATAGGAATGCGAAGGAGCTGTTCAGCTTATGAACTCGCGCAGCGCAAGCCCATAAAAGGAGAGATCGTGCGTTATTTTCGTTTTATGATGCCCGTTAAGACTACGGCGCTCTGCCTGGCACTGCTCACGTGTAACGCAGTTTCGAATGCAATCGCCGCAGACAAGCTCGTCGCGCTTTACTCCTCGCACGCGGTTCCATACTCGATGCCCTGGATCGCAGAAGAGCTCGGCTTATTCAAGAAGTACGACCTCGATTTCGGTTTCGTCTATATTCCCTCTTCTTCAACCGCAACTGCGGCGATTCTGGGCAACAATGTCGAGGTCGGTCTTCTCGGCGGAGTCGGGATCGTCAATGCCTACGCGAGCGGGGCCACGGACCTCTGCTTCATCGGGAGCATCAAAAACGTCATGACCCAGAGTATTCTCGCCAAACCGAACATCACCAACCTCGAGCAACTCCGCGGTAAACGCATCGGGGTGACGCGCATCGGCAGCAATACGCATTTTTTTACCGTGCAGGCGTTGCGGCGCGCCGGCATGAATTCGGACAAGGATATTACGTTCATCCAAACCGGCGGCGATAATGAAACTTTAGGCGCGCTCGCATCGGGCCGAGTGGATGCAGCATCCATGTTACCGCCAACCGATGGCAGAGCGATCGCTCTTGGGTTCCGGTATGTCGTTTTCGGACCGGATATCGCTATACCCTATGCGGCGTCGACGATTACGACGCGGCGGTCCGTGATCGCCAAGCGTGGGCCGGTCATCGGGCGCTTCATGCGTGCTATGGCGGAGGCGTCCAGATCGATGCATCGAGACAAGGACCTGGTTTACCGAGTGCTAGAAAAGAAGCTGCGGATTAACGATCGCGCAATTCTCGATGCGAGTTATACGATTGAAATGAAAGTGATGGAGCCGCGCCTCGATCTCAAAGCGGCGGCGATTCAGCCGATGATCGAAGAGGTTGCCAAAACCAATCCTCGCGCCAATGAGATCAAACCGCTGGATCTCATGGATCGCCGCTACTTAACCGAGATGGAGAGCAGCGGATTTTTCAACCAAGTCTGGAATGAAAAGCGTTGAGCTTGAAGATCGAGAAGGAAAATGGAGGATGGAAGAGATCGAAAACGCCGCCAATGTCGATTCTGCATCCTCGGTTCTCGATGTCCGTTTCCATTATCTGACGGGTAGATCCTCATCTTTCAGATTGAACCAATTGCGCGCGTTTTCGCCGAGGACATGGCGTAATCTGTCTTCGGTCATGCCGGGAATTTTCTTCACTTCTTTTACTGAGTCGGGGAACTCCGAGTCCCAGTGCCGATAATCGGAAGCGTACATTACCTGGGTCATGCCGATATTATCGAGTACATAGGGCAAGATCGTTTCTTCCGGCTCGCAGGTGAAGGCGACTTGTGGGCTCTTGATGATCTCGGACGGTTTTCGTTTGAGCAGTGGCCATTGGGGCCGCAGCTTGTGGAAATGTTCATCGAGGCGTTCCGACCAAAACGGCAGCCAGCCGCAAGCGCCTTCCATAAAGCCGACTCGGAGCTTCGGATAGCGATCGAACACAGCCTCGCCGATCATATGCATGAGCGCGATCATCAGCTCGAATGGAAATGACGTCATGTGCACATAGCTGTACTTCTCCATGCGCTCGCTGCCGGCACCCATGACGCCCCACACGCCGTACTGTCCGTCGTGCTCCGTCTGGGGATGAACTGAGAGCGGCATGCCGATCTCCTGGGCGGCGGCATATACCGGGTCGAACATGCGGTGTCCGAGATTGATGCCGTAGACATTGGTCGGCAACATGGCGCTCACGATCGAGCGCTGCTGGGCCAGGTATTCCAACTCCTTTACCGCTGCGGAAGGATCTTGCACGGGAATCAGGCCGACGCCTTTCAAACGTTTCGGATCGGGCGCGAGATATTCTTCAACAAGCCAGCGGTTCACCGCATGACAAATCGCCGCTGCCAGCGGCTTGTCGGCCATGCCGTTGACTGACAAAGCGATCGATGTGCCGAAGATGACGGCGACATCAATGCCTTCTTCATCCATGTCGGGTAGTCGCTTGATCGGATTCGTCATTCCTGGCCGGCTGCGCTCGATGTGTGAGGCAAAAACTTCGCTACGATCAACTCCGCCGCCCCAACGCCGACGACTTGAGAGCCGGCCTTCGAGCATCAGATGGGAATAGCCCGAGCTGTCCGTCACTCGATTGGGCGCGCGTTTGGCAAATTCCTCAGGCATCCACTTGGCTAAGTCGGTGTCCGGTTCATAACAGTGACCATCCGCATCGATGACTAAATTGGCCATATCGCCTCCACTGCGGTCAAAATAATTTGATCGTTAGATAGTTGGGTTCCACGACAATTGCAAACCATCGTGAACAGCTAGTACAAATTTACCTATATTTGCTGGAAGATGTCGATCCAAAATCGAGGCCTGAAAAGATAAGCCGCTCGTACACTACTGGAGAGTGGTGACAGGTATGTCGCTGGTGAGCTTGGGAAGACCAAAGCCACACCGAGCAATGAGAAATTGCTCGAATTCGGCATCGCTGGAAAACTTGAAGCGCTCGGCTCCAGTTTGATACCAAAGCTCTTTGGATGGCACTTGGCACCGATTGCAGGCGATGCCGCCGTTGCAGTTCTCGGGCGGCGTGCCGACCGTGATCGTGGCGATGGTCGCGATCCTGGGATCTTTACCGCGAGCATCTACGCGCAGGAGGACTCCCTTACCTCGATATTCGATGCCGGGAAATTTACGCGTGCCGCTGTCCGGATTGACGTCGACCGCAGCTTCCGAAAAAACTCCACCGCGAATCTCGTGCGTCGAGGCGTCGAACTCGATGGCTTCGCCGGTGGGAAGATTGACGATATTTCGCTCGCCGACGTTGACGATGGCAGGCAAAAATTTGCGCGGAAAGAAAAGCATCAAGCTGTTCATGATCTCACTCAGACGAAACACGCGGTCACGGGACGGTACCCAATCCGACACCATCAGATGGATGTCCTGTCGAGCGCGTTCATCGAAGCGGAATTGAAAATCCCTGGTGTAAAATTGATTTTTAGAAGCGTCCCGACGCGGTAGTAAAATTCTGTTGCCGCCGTAATTCGAGAACTCAAACCCGACAATCTCGCCACGCCGGGTAATGCGATAGCGCCAGCCGGAGTTTTGTGGCGCTGCCGATGAGCGCGTCGCGATGAGAGTGTTGTAGTCGACAACGCGGGATGGCGAATTCTTTCCCGGCTCGGCGATTACCGATTCCGGAAGCATCCGGACAATGACTTCATGGGGTGGTTTTTTGCTCAATTCGGGTTCTCGCACAGGACTAGGCTCGTCGGCGGGAAGGTTGGCTTGAGAAGGAGGGCTTTCCGGTGTCGTCGCCGGTTCAGAAGGTCCGCGCTCAGGCGAGATACGACAACCGCCCAGAAGAACAGCACTCCACAAACCCAACCAAAGCAGGACGGTTCGTATTCTCTGAATCATTTTCATCTGAAGAACTAGAGTAACGTTCCCAATCGAGGTGCGCAACGTTCGTGCCGAGCTCGGTGGCTCTGGTGAGCGCACAAACGCGTATCAAGGCGTATTTCTGGCAGCGCTACGGCTTCTCGTGTGAGCGATTATGAACGCTGCTCGAACACAATTGCGTGGGATTTAACTTTGCCGATTTGCTCGGAGAGCTGGCCGGCGGTTATGACAAAGCTAGGTGAGATTGGAAATCCGCCGGCGGCTAACGCTTCGGCCACCCAGGTGTTGCAAGTATTCCATAGAGCGAATCGCCGTGTCGCCGGATAAAATCGGCTGTAGGGATACAAACCCGCGTGCGAACTGGCGCGCACTCGCGGCTCCGGTCGTGCAAAAGTTTCAGAGAGATAGCTTAAGAGCTCGCCGTATGCCGTCGCGGCGAACTGCAATTCGATGATTTGAGCGCCGGAATAAAATTTCGCAATCTCCTCGGTGAATCCAACGAGATGCAACACGCTGCCGCTCGACCAAAAGGCAGCTTTCAGCGCGGTGAACGGGCCGGCGTGGGGATCCGGAAAATAATCTTTATCGCCCCAACTGAATTCGACGAACCGCACCTGGGGGAAATCAGCAATCTCCGGTACGACGGCCGGAGAAATATCACCGGCATTCAGGACGATGGCCGCATGCCAGCCGCCGTGTACGATGAAGACTGTCTTGCAACCAGATTCACTTGCGCCGCAGGCCCAATCGGCGGCTGCTGGATCGGTGAACTCTAAAAAGAACAAAAAGCAGGATAGGGCAAGGACAATCTTTCGAGCAGAGACACGGAGCAGCATCGCCGAATAACTTTCGAGCGCAGAGAGTGACCTGTTTCAATTTACGCGTTGGCTGTCGCACGTCGTTTGACGCGCAAACTCAGCCCCTCGCGTTTGATATAGACGTGCACCGCCTGCTTACGCTGTCCGATTTGTTCAATCAAGGTGATCAGCGAAGCACTGGGATTGGGGCGGAGGGACGAATGTCCATGGCCAGCTCTCATGGCGTTAACCGCTTCTGCTCCGGCGAAATAATACAAAAGCTTGTCGTCATCGCTGACGAATTCGCCGCCGAATTTCCGGCGAAACTCCTGGATCGACAGCTCCGGTGGATCGGACCCGGCAAGCTCCTTTGCGCGCGGCATGCTCAACAACCGATCTTTCACGTTGCCGTCGATGCAGCGCGCTTCTTCATCGCCCCAAAATCCCAGCGTGTAGAGCAACACTTCGTCCGTGACTTCTTTGTAGCGTTGTCCGACGATGACGTTGATGGCGGCTTGCACGCCGAAGAATTGCGAATAGGGCGTGACCATGATCGGGTAGCCGAACTCGGCACGAACGCGTGAAACCTCTTCAAGAACCTCGGGCAGCTTGTCGAGTTTGCCCAAACTGGCGAGTTGAAAACGAAAATTGGAAATCATTCCTCCCGGCACCTGATGCATGGGATGAAATGCATCGTAATGAACGGGTTTGCCCAGCGGGAAGTGTTCGCGCTCGGCCACTTTGATGAAGTGATCGCGCACAGGTCGTAAGACTTCCTCATCGATGCGCGTCGTGAAGCCGAGGGCGCGGGCATTCATCGCCACATTGAAGATGGACGGATTGGAAGAGGCGTCGGCCAAGGGCGGAATCGCCGTATTGACCGACCTGACGCCGAGCTTGATTGCTTCGAGACAACAAAGCGAACCCAGTCCAGTGTTGCAGTGGGTGTGAAATTCGACCGGCATCTCTTTGCTCTCTCGCAATATTAACGGAACTAGCCGGCGGGTGGACTCCGGCGTCAGCAAGCCGCCTGGATCTTTGAAGCAGATGCGCGCGACCTCGAGCTTAGCGGCTTCTCTGGTCCGTTGAATGAAATATTCGTCGGTATGTTTAGGCGAAATCGAATAGATGATGTTCAGAATGGTTTTCAGCCCCGCCCGCTTTGCGGCATCGACAGCTTGCTTCCAATAGAGCGGCGTGTTCGATGGGTCCGAAGTACGCAGTTCGTCGATACCGTTGGCAGCCAGCCGCTCCAGCCAAAGGTCAGCTATCGCTGGATCCGTCATTTGAAAAGCGAGCATGGAGCGGCTCCG
>Ga0070670_100000186_pt1 | contig 56675 bp, 56 predicted proteins | sample KBSS63metaG_FD_64665 | JGI IMG/M metagenome (GOLD analysis project Ga0070670, IMG submission 64665) | Switchgrass rhizosphere microbial communities from Kellogg Biological Station, Michigan, USA - KBS S6-3 metaG | ecosystem: Host-associated > Plants > Roots > Rhizosphere > Soil ... | reverse complement strand
TCATGCGCGGCAATCTGCTCGATACGCTGAACGCGCAATATGTCGAGACCGCCCGGGCCAAGGGACTGAGCGAAGGTGCTGTCATCATGCGCCACGCCGTGCCGAATGCGCTGCATCCGCTCGTCATGTACCAGGGCGTCGTGCTGCCCTACATGCTAACAGGCGAGATCGAGACGGCGATCATCTTTGCCCTGCCGACGGTCGGCCCCGCCATCGTCGGCTCGATGGCGGTCGGCGACGTCTATGTGACGGCAACCTTCATGATGGTGCTCTCGGCAACGCTGATCGTCGGCAACATCATCGCCGACCTGTTGCTGGCCCTTCTCGACCCTCGCGTCCGCCAACACGGAGGTGCCTTCTGATGGCTGCTGTCATGGAAACGGAACCGACAAAGCCCGCCGTCGAGACCGTCAAGCTGCGCGGCGGCAACGAAAGCTATCCGGCCCTCGTCTGGCGCCGGCTGAAGCGCTCGTGGACTGGCATAGGCGGGCTGGTCCTCGTCGTGCTGCTGTTGCTGATGTCGGTCTTTGCCGAATTCGTCGCGCCGATGGATCCGAAAGCAACCGACAGCGGCTTTGCGCCGCCGCAGGTGGTGAGCTTTCACGACAAGGACGGCGGCTTCGTCTTCCAGCCGCGCGTCTATGCGCTGGCGGAAACCGATGCGCTCGATCCTGTGACCTTCCAGCCCGTCGTCGGCCCCGATTACGACAATCCGCGGCTGATCGGCCTGTTCGTCAAGGGCGACAGCTACCGCCTGTTCGGCCTGATCCCGGGCAATCGCCATCTGTTCGGCTCGACGGATGGCCAGGCGGTGCACTTCCTCGGCACGGACAAGTTCGGCCGCGACGTGCTGTCGCGCGCCATCTACGGTTCGCGCGTGTCGCTGATCATAGCGCTGACCGTGGTGTTCATCGTCACCGTCGTCGGCACCAGCGTCGGCATGGTGTCAGGCTATTTCGGCGGCACCTTCGATGCCTGGATGCAGCGCTTCGTCGACCTCGTGCTGGCCTTTCCACAACTGCCGCTCTACCTGGCGCTGACATCGCTGATCCCGGTCACCGCGCCGACCAACGTCTTCCTCGCCTTCGTCATCTTCGTCATGTCGGCGCTCGGCTGGGCCCAGATGTCGCGCGAGGTGCGCGGCAAGACGCTGGCACTCGCCCGCATCGATTACGTCCGCGCGGCCATGGCGGTCGGCGCCACCGATCGGCGCATCATCCTGCAGCACATCTTCCCCAACGTCATGAGCCACGTCATCGTCTCCGTGACGCTCGCCATTCCGAGCGTCGTGCTGCTTGAATCCTTCCTTGGTTTCCTCGGCTTTGCCGTCAAGCCGCCACTGATCTCCTGGGGACTGATGCTGCAGGACACCTCGACCTATTCGGTCATCGGCTCCTATCCCTGGATCCTCACCCCCGTCGCCTTCGTGCTCCTCACCGTCTTCGCGTTCAACGCGCTCGGCGACGGTCTGCGCGATGCCGTCGATCCCTATTGAAGGAAGACGCACCATGGCTCTTTCCGTCGTCGAAAATTTCGCCCCCATGCTCCGGCTCGATCATCCCGGCCGCACCACGACGCCGATCATCGACGCGCGCAATGTCGCGGTGAACTTCAAGGTCGAGGACGGCATGGTCGAGGCCGTCAAGGACATCTCGTTCCAGCTCTATCGCGGCGAGACGATTGCCATCGTCGGCGAATCCGGCTCCGGCAAGTCGGTGACGGCGCGCACCGTCATGGGGCTACTCACCAAGCGGGCCGTCGTTTCCAAGAAATCGACCGTCGAATATGACGGCCGCAACGTCCTGAAATTCTCCGAGCGCGAAAGGCGCAAGCTGCGCGGCGACCGGATCTCGATGATCTTCCAGGAGCCGATGAGCTCGTTGAACCCGATCTACACGATCGGCAGTCAGATCGTCGAAGCCATCCGCGTCCACCGCCGCGTCAGCCGGCAGGATGCCTACAAGCGGGCGCTGGAACTGCTGGAAAAGGTGCAGATACCCGACCCCAAGGCACGGCTAAACCAGTATCCGCACCAGCTGTCCGGCGGCCAGCGGCAGCGGGTGATGATCGCCATGGCGCTCGCCAACGATCCGGACGTGCTGATCGCCGACGAACCGACGACCGCGCTGGATGTCACAGTCCAGGCGCAGATCCTCAACCTGATCCGCGATCTGCAAAAGCAGCTCGGCATGGCTGTCATCCTGATCACCCACGACCTGACCGTCGTCAAACAGTTTTCCGACTATGTCTACGTGATGCAGCTCGGCGAAATGCGCGAGCACAACACGACACAGCAGCTGTTCGCCAATCCGCAGCATCCTTACACCCGTCACCTCTTGGCGTCGGAGCCGAAGGGGCATGCGAAGCCCCTGCCGGAGGGCTGCGAGCCCATTCTCGAGGCCAAGGCGGTGCGCGTTTCCTTCATGCTCAAGCACGGCACCTTCTTCAAGCCGGAGATGCGCGAGCTAGTGGCGGTCGGCGGTCTCGATCTGGAGCTGCGCCGCCACGAAACGCTCGGCATCGTCGGCGAATCCGGTTCCGGCAAGACCACCTTCGGCCAGGCGCTGCTGCGGCTGATCAACGCAGAGAGCGGCGAGATCTATTTCGACCGCCAGCCGATCCACGACCACTCGCGCAACCAGATGCGGCCGCTGCGCTCGCGCATGCAGATCGTCTTCCAGGATCCGTTCTCGTCGCTCAATCCGCGCATGCCAGTCGGGCAGATCATCGAGGAAGGGCTGATCGTCAACAATATCGGCGCCAGCAAGTCGGAGCGTCTGGACCGGGTGAAGGAGGCGCTGGTGTCATCAGGCATGCCGTCGAACATCCTGTCGCGCTTCCCGCACGAATTTTCCGGCGGCCAGCGCCAGCGCATCGCCATCGCCCGGGCCATCGCGCTTGAGCCGGAATTCATCCTGCTGGATGAGCCGACATCGGCGCTCGATCTCTCCGTGCAGGCGCAGATCATCGATCTCCTGCGCAAGCTGCAGGACGAGCGCGGCCTCAGCTATCTCTTCATCTCGCACGATCTCAAGGTCGTGCGGGCCCTTTGCCACCGCGTCATCGTCATGCAGAATGGCAATATTGTCGAGCAGGGACCCGTCGAAGACGTCCTCTCCCACCCCCAGACCGCCTACACCGAACGGCTTGTCAAAGCCGCTTTCGAGGTAGCCTGAACACCCATTGCCCGGAGAATAACATGGCAAACAACCCCAAAATCACTTTCATCGGCGCCGGCTCGACCGTCTTCATGAAGAACATCATCGGCGACGTGCTGCAACGTCCGGCTCTGTCGGGCGCCAAGATCGCGCTGATGGATATCAACCCGGAGCGTCTCGAAGAAAGCGCCGTCGTCGCCCGCAAGCTTGCTTCGACGCTCGGCGCCAAGGCCACCGTCGAGACCTTCACCGATCAGCGCCGCGCGTTGGACAAGGCCGATTTCGTCGTCGTCGCCTTCCAGATCGGCGGCTATGAGCCCTGCACCGTCACCGACTTCGAGGTGCCGAAGAAATACGGCCTGCGGCAGACCATTGCCGATACGCTCGGCGTCGGCGGCATTATGCGCGGGCTGCGCACCGTCCCGCATTTGTGGAAGATCTGCGAAGACATGCTGGCGGTCTGCCCTGACGCCATCATGCTGCAATATGTGAACCCGATGGCCATCAACACCTGGGCGATTTCGGAGAAATATCCCACCATCAAACAGGTCGGCCTCTGCCATTCGGTGCAAGGCACGGCAATGGAACTCGCCGAGGATCTCGAGATTCCCTACGAGGAAATCCGCTACCGCTCGGCCGGCATCAACCACATGGCCTTCTTCCTGAAGTTCGAGCACCGCCAGCCCGACGGCTCCTATCGCGACCTCTATCCGGATCTGGTGCGCGGCTACCGCGAGGGCAGGGCGCCGAAGCCAACGTGGAACCCGCGCTGCCCGAACAAGGTGCGCTACGAGATGCTGACCCGCCTTGGCTACTTCGTCACCGAAAGCTCCGAGCATTTTGCCGAATACACGCCCTATTTCATCAAGGAAGGCCGCGAGGACCTGATCGAGAAGTTCGGCATCCCGCTCGACGAATATCCCAAGCGCTGCATCGAGCAGATCGCCAAGTGGAAGAGCCAGGCCGACAAGTACCGCAGCGCCGACAAGATCGAAGTCGCGCAATCGAAGGAATATGCCTCGTCGATCATCAACTCGGTCTGGACCGGCGAACCCTCTGTCATCTACGGCAACGTCCGCAACAACGGCTGCATCACCTCGCTGCCGGAAAATTGCGCCGCCGAAGTCCCCTGCCTGGTTGATGCGTCCGGGATCCAGCCGACCTATATCGGTGCCCTGCCGCCACAGCTGACCGCCTTGATGCGCACAAACATCAATGTCCAGGAACTGACCGTCCAGGCGCTGATGACGGAAAATCGAGAGCACATCTACCATGCGGCGATGATGGACCCGCACACCGCCGCCGAACTGGATCTCGACCAGATCTGGTCGCTGGTCGACGACCTGTTGGCAGCCCACGGCGAATGGTTGCCGGAATGGGCGCGGACGAACAAGGCCGTTCGCGCCGCCTGATCATCCGGTCAGTCCGAAACGTAACAAGCGCTGCAGCAAAGCTGCGGCGCTTGTTCATGTCACGAATTGCGCCAGCGGCCGATCACCATCTGAGCAGTCGGCTACCCAGCAGTGCGCCGAGCCCTGTCACGAGGGTAATGGCAAGCGTGTACCAGGCGGCGACGAACAACGGGCTGTCGTCGGGGCAATGCCAGGCATAAGTGGCGGCGGCGATCGCCCCGGCGGCAAGGCCAGCCACAGCGCCGGCGAGCCCGGGACTTTCCGGCGCGCCGTTGCGTAGCGCCAGCAGGAAGCCTGCCAGGGGCGCCAGCGCCAGCACGGGAATGAAGAAGACACAGAAGGCAGCGTGGCGTCCCATCATGCTCGCCCTCCAGGCTTCTGCGGGAACAATGGCCATCTCACTGGCAACGGCCAGGATCAGCGCGGCAAGTGGAAGCAGTAACCAGGCCGATATTGTCAGCGATGCGCCGGGTCGGCCGATCCGGAAGACAAGGCCGCAGGCCGCAACCGCGAGGACGAACGTCACCACGAGCTTGAAGATCACGCGGATCGTCTCGATGGCGCTGCCCATGTTGGCCCGCATGCCGACGGTCGACAGCAACAGACCGGCCGAGACGAGGATGCCGACCGCCAAGGCCAGCGCCAGCATGCGACCGAGCCGCAGGCGAACCGGGGCGTCTTGCGCCAAAAGGCTGATCAGATCATTGGTCTTCACGCTCTTCACTCCGATAGAAGGCTGCCAGGGACTTCAGGGCCCGGTGCAGTGCGACGCGCACGGCACCTTCTGTCATTTTCAGCCTTGCGGCCGTCTCGCTGATGCTCGTTCCCTGCAGGGAGATGGAGCGGACAATATCGCGCTGCGGATCTTTCAGTCTCTGCAGCAGGTGTTCTGCATCCAGCCGGTCAAAGCCATCGCCTGATGGCTCTGCCTCCAGCGTCTCGATGACGTCTTCGATCGGCACGTTCACCCGCCGGCCCCGTCGCCGCAGGCTGTCGATCAGCTTGTTGCGAACGATGATCGACAGCCAGGGCCCGATCGGACGGGAGGGGTCCCAGGTTCCGCGCTTCAGATGCACGGCGAGCAGCACTTCCTGCACCACGTCTTCGGCCTCGCTCGGTGGCGCCCCCAACTGCTCGCAGCGCCTGCGGGCCATGGCACGCAAGTGTGGCGTAACCGCCGTCAGGAAGCGGTTATAGGCCTGCGTGTCGCCACCGATGGCCCCGCGCATCCAATCCGCCCATTGCTCTTCGCGCGCTGAATGTTTCAACCCACATTATCCTCTACGGCGTGACGCACGATTTTGTTACCGAGGCCGCAAATATCTTTTCCGATTGCCGAAATCCGCCGCCAGACCTTGTCCCTCGCATTGGCAGGGACGGCAAGATGCCTCAGCAAAAAGATTTCAGCCGGCCTGTAACAACGCTCCCGTCGCCGCCGTAGACCCTGATGTAAGCCAATCACGGCTCACCTTACGGGAGATGAAGACCATGAAGAACACCATCGCTACCCTGGCACTCGCCGGCTCGCTGGCATCCGCACTCGCCACTGTTGCCGCCCCCGCCGCATTTGCCGCCGACACCAAGGAAAAGTGCTACGGCGTCGCCATGAAGGGCCAGAACGACTGCGCCGCCGGCAAGCATGACTGCGCCGGCAAGTCGACGATGAACTACGACAAGATGTCCTTCAAGCTGGTCCCGACCGGCACCTGCGTCTCGATGAAGACGCCGCACGGCCACGGCATGCTGAAGTCGGCCTAAGCGGCCAACCCCCAAAACCATATCGGAGTCTGTCATGACCAACGTATCTGCCACCGTCTTCGTCGCATCCGTCGCCACGGCCCTGAGCCTGCTCGGCGCCGTCCAGGCCTCGGCGACCGACGCGCCGAAGGAGAAGTGCTACGGCATCGCTCTCAAGGGCCAGAATGATTGCGCCGCCGGTGCCGGCACCACCTGCGCCGGCACCTCCAAGGTCGACTACCAGCAGAATGCCTGGAAGCTCGTTCCCGGCGGCAGCTGCGTGAAGATGACCACCCCCAAGGGACATGGCTCCCTGATGCAGGGTCCGGCACCGGTCTGATCCGCGCATCTTGTCAAAAAAGCTGGCGGCACGCCCTGGTGCCGCCGCTCCGTCAACCAAGGGGAGCGTCCTATGAAATCCTCCGTCCTGCCGCGCCGCGCCGGCGTCGGCTTCAAGCCCGAGCATTTTTCCGCCATCAACGCCGCGCCGCAGCCGATCGGCTTTTTCGAGGTGCATGCCGAGAACTACATGGGTGCCGGCGGACCGCCCCATGCCCAGCTTTCCCGACTGCGCGAAGACTATGCGCTGTCCATCCATGGCGTCGGCCTGTCCATCGGCTCGATGCAGGCGCTCGATACCGCCCATCTTCATCGCCTGAAGATTCTCTGCGACCGCTACGAGCCGGAGAGCTTCTCCGAGCATCTCGCCTGGTCGAGCCACGACACCGTCTTCCTCAACGACCTGCTGCCGCTACCCTATACGCCGGCGACGCTGGCACGGGTCGCAGACCATATCGATGAAGTGCAGACCACGCTGAAACGGCAGATGCTGCTCGAAAATCCGGCGACCTATGTGCTGTTCGAAGAGAGCACCGTCGAGGAGACCGACTTTCTCGCGGAACTAGCCCGGCGCACCGGCTGTGGCCTGCTGCTCGACGTCAACAATGTCTTCGTCGCCTCGACCAACCATCGCATGGATCCGCGTGCCTATCTCGACCGCTTCCCCGTCCACGCCATACGCGAAATCCACCTGAGCGGCCATTCCGAAACCACCGACGACGCGGGCGCGCCGCTGCTGATCGATTCGCACGATACTCCCGTCAAGGACCCGGTCTGGGAGCTCTACGAGACGTTGATCGCCCGTACTGGTCCGGTCGCCAGCTTGGTCGAATGGGACAATGATGTGCCATCCTGGCCAACCTTACGGGCGGAAGCAGAGCTGGCCGACGCAATCGTCCAACGCGCCGCCGCGCGCCAGGCCGCGTGAGGCTTGCCATGTCCCTTGATACGCAGAGGCAATTTGCGATCGCTGTCCGCGATTTACGGCAAGCAGTACCGGACGGCTTGGTGGCCTGGAATGAACCTCGACCGGAACGCCGCTTCGGCGTCTATCGCAACAATGTCGCGATCGCACTGACAGGCGCGCTCGCAGCACGGTTTCCGGTCTGCGAACAGATCGTCGGCGCCGCGTTCTTTACGGCGATGGCGCATGAATTCATGCGTCTGCATCCACCGCTCTCGCCGCTGCTGCTTGCCTATGGCGACGATTTCCCCGCCTTCGTGGCAGACTTCGAACCGGCCCGCGAGCTGCCTTACCTGCCCGATGTCCTTATGCTGGAGCTAGCGCGAGGCAGGGCTTATCATGCAGAGGACCGGGCGCCGCTCGAGGCTAGCGACCTTGCGGCCGTGGCTCCTGAACGGCTGGGAGACGTCGTCCTTCGACCGCATCCCTCTCTATCGGTCCTGCGCTCGGCGCATCCGGCCGTGACAATCTGGGCGATGAATTCAGGCGAGACGGCACTCGCGCCGATCGACGACTGGTGCGCAGAGGATGCGCTGGTCGTGCGGCCAGAGATGATCGTCAATATCCACCGCCTGCCGCCGGGCGGGGCGAGTTTCGTCGGGTCGCTAGCCGCGGGTCGGACGCTTGCGGAAGCTGTCGCTGTCGCCACCGAGGATAGCCCTGACTTCGATCTGAGCGCCAATCTCGCCGGCATTCTGCAGGCAGGCGCTTTCACCGCAATCCTTTGAACCCGCTGGAGTGACCACGATGAACAACGCCATGACACCAACGGCATCGTCAGGACGGACGTTGCCGCAGAAACTATACGACGGGCTGCACCTCCTCGACCGAATTCCGCACGATGCCATCGCTCTGCTGTCGAGAGTATCGATCGCGGCGGTCTTCTGGCAATCCGGACAGACCAAGGTCGAGGGCTGGCATGTGACCGACAATGCCATTTACCTGTTCGAGACGGACTACAAGCTGCCTTTCGTCGATCCCTGGCTGGCGGCCCATCTTTCCGCTCTCGCCGAACATCTCTTCCCGCTGCTGCTGGTCATCGGACTTGCAAGCCGGCTCTCGGCCCTGGCGTTGCTCGGCATGACCCTCGTTATCGAAATCTTCGTCTATCCCGACGCCTGGCCGACGCACGGCACCTGGGCCGTCTGCTTCCTTGTCGTCATCGCTGGCGGACCGGGTCGAGTGTCGCTCGACCACTTCATTGCAAAGCGACTCTGGGGAAGACCTGGACTGGAGTAAGAGATAACGGACCGACGGTCGCACAATCCATTTCTTGAGTATAATCGACAACAAATCTTTCGATCTTGTCTCGTTTATGATGGTCTTGTTAAGTAAACCAAGCCGCTGTAAGTCTGGTGAAATACAGACGCACGACCAAGCCTGCATGGAATTGCCGTGCAATCAGGAGGACTTGTCGATGACTCTCTCGAAAATTATCTGTGCGACCGCCGCCACCTTGGCACTGGTATCCTTCGCGGCTCCATCATGGGCTGACACGGCGATCAAGGTCGTCGAGACAGGCGAGGGCGGCGGCGCTATGGGCCTCAAGCTTGACCCGGCGACGGTCAAGGCAGGCCCTGCGGTGCTTTCGGTTCACAACGATGCAACGACCGAAAATCACGAGATGATCGTCGTCAAGCTCAAGTCGGCAGACCAGAAGATCCCGCTGAACACAGCCAAGCACCGCGTCGACGAGAAGCAGCTGAAGAGCCTCGGCGAGGTCTCGGACCTGAAGCCCGGCGCGAACGGCGAACTCAAGGTTAACCTCAAGCCCGGCAGCTACCTGGTGTTCTGCAACATCAAGGGACACTACGAGGCCGGCATGGCCGCAACGCTGACGGTTACCCCCTAGTCATTTATCGGGGCCGGTCCCCAGACGGGATCGGCCCCGATTGCATTCACGGCATCAGGCATTGTTCGAATGCCTCGAGCCATCCCCAGGATTGGAGATCACGCTATGCGCGCTAGAATGATGGTTACGACGTTCGTCATCGCAATGGGTCTGACGGCAGCCTTCGCCGCGGACGAAGGCACCAAGGCCGCGCGCGAGGCGATGATGAAAAAGATCGGCGGCTCCGTCGGCGTGATGGCAGCGATGGCCAAGGGCGACAAGCCCTATGATGCTGCAGCCGTGAAGACAGCGCTGACGACGATTTCTGAGACCGCCAAGGCGTTCCCGGATCAGTTCAAGCCGGGCTCGGACAAGACCGACAAGGCTGCCAGCCCGAAGATCTGGGAGAACGCGGCCGACTTCAAGGCGCATGCCGACAAGCTTTCCGCCGATGCCGATATGATCGCCATGCAACTGCCGGCCGATGCCGCAGCGCTGGGCCCGGCTCTGAAGCAGCTCGGCGCGGATTGCAGCAGCTGTCATCAGGCCTATCGCCTCAAGGAATAGTCGGGCATCCCCCCGGATAGCGCGTCACTTCGCCGCCCCGCCAGGGATGGCGCGGCAATGGAATTGGGAGAGCGGACTTGGCCTTAAGCTTTCGGCGCGTACTTGCGGTGGTCGTCGGGGCTGCGGTTATTGGCGCTGCGGGATTCTATGTCCTGACCAGGCCAAATCCGCTGCCCGACAGCGCCTGGTCCAATCTCGGGCCTGCGGATGTCAAAAAAGGCGAGATGGTCTTCTGGGCCGGCGGCTGCTCCAGTTGCCATGCCGTCAAGGGCGCGACCGGCGACGCCAAGCTGGTGCTTGCCGGTGGCCTGCCGCTGAAAAGTCCGTTCGGCACATTTCACGCCCCGAATATCTCCCCGGATGAGAAGGCCGGCATAGGCTCCTGGACGCTGGCTCAATTCGGCAACGCGATGAAACGCGGCGTCGGGCCTGAGGGCGAACATCTCTATCCGGCCTTTCCTTATGGCTCTTACAGCCGCATGAGCGACGCCGATGTCAACGACCTGTTCGGCTACCTGAAAACGCTGCCGAAGAGCGCCGATGTCGCTGCGCCGCACGAGCTTCCCTTCCCATTCAATGTCCGCCTCCTGCTGGGCGGCTGGAAGCTGCTCTACTTCAACGACAAACCGCGCGTTGCGCTGAGCAACCCGGACGACAAGGTCAAACGTGGCCAATATCTCGTCGAGGGCCCCGGCCATTGCGGCGAATGTCATACACCACGGGATGCGCTTGGCGGCTTCAAGGCGGATAGCTGGCTTGCCGGGGCGCCCAATCCGGAAGGCGAGGGCACCGTTCCGAACATTACGCCAGGGTCCAAGTCGATCGGCTCCTGGAGCGAAAGCGATATCGCCAGCTATCTAGAAACCGGCATGACGCCCGACTTCGACAGCGTCGGCGGCTCGATGGTGGAAGTACAGCAGAATATTGCCCATCTTCCCGCCTCGGACCGGGAAGCCATCGCCGCCTATCTGAAGGCGGTGCCGGCGCGGTAGGCGTTGGCTCAGCGAACCCTATGCCTGGGATCGTCCTGTCTCAGGACTGACAACCTCTGGAGAACAGATCGGCCGCCGCCCCGGACACGAGGATGACGGAATAGCCGTCTATGACGCGATCTCCCGCGTGGCGGTTCAGCGCTTCGACGGGACCGGCTGTACCGAAGCACTTCAGGTACTGGTCGAGATGGCCCTCCTGGGTTCGCACGACGAGCAGGGCGGGCTTGTCCAACAGTGCGCTGTCAGGGTTGTCGAACGAATAGCGCTGGCGATCGACGATCGACTGCACCTGCAATCTGCCGCGCAAATAAAAGGCGAGCTCCCCGGTGAGCCCGTAATCCGTCGTCGCGATCCAGGCGGCGCCGGACTGCCCAGCCTTTTCCTCCACAGCGGCCGTGAGATCCCGCCAGCCGAGCACGGTGTCCGCGGGGCTAGTCCAGGGAAAGGTGCTGCCGAGCGGCATCGCGAAATAGAAAAGCACCAGCGAAGACAGACCGATCCCGACCGGCGCCACCCAGCGCTGAAGCCGCCGCAGATGGATGCTGCCCGAGCCCATTTTCGCCGCTGTCGCGGCAGCGATCGCAAGCGTCGGATAGGCGGGACCCGGCCAGTTCGGATGCACCCGATCGTGGACGGAATGGATGACCAGGTAGGCAAGCATCGGCACGGTCAGCGCGATCAAGAAGATGAACGGGTCGGAAGATCCATCGGTCGTTCTCCGCCAGAAATACCAGACGGAAAGGTCGGCGAAGATGGCGATGACGGGATTCATAAGCCCGAACTGGCCGGCCAGAAACTGGAAAAGCGAGGAGAGCACGAGGTGATGGTCAGCGATGCGGCCGAACTGCTTGGCGAACGACATCCAGCCATGCTCGGCATTCCACACCAGCACGGGCAGAAACACCGCAACGGCCGCGAGACCTCCCAAAAGCACCCAGGGGCTGAAGCGCCACCTGGCAGCACGGGCATCGAGGAGTAGCCAAAGCAGGATTCCCGGCCCCAGGAAGAAGTTCGTGTACTTCGCCACGCAACCCGCTCCGGCGAGGATGCCGATGACAAGCCAGAGATGGGGATTGCCGGTACGTCGCAGCCGCGCCAGCGCCCAGACCGCCAATGCCCAGAGCATGATCGACGGCGCATCCGGGGTCGCGAAAATCGCCTCGAGGCTGACGAGCAGCATGGCGTTGAACCAGATTGCCGCCCTTTTCGCGAGCGCAACGTCGTCATAAAGTTCGACGGTAATGCCGTAGACCGCGACGGATGTCACAAGAACCGAGAGGATCGGCAGCAGCCGCACCCCCAGCTCAGTTGGGCCTAACAGGTTGCCGCTCAGCCATATCCACCAGGCAATCATCGGCGGATGGTCGTAATAACCAGCCGAGGGTACGCGAGACCAAAGCCAATAATAGGCCTCGTCGGAATTGAGCTCGATATGGGCCATCGCCCAAAGGCGGAAGATCGTCAGGAGCACCAAGAAGATGGCGACTGGCAAGAAGGCGCCGGTCAGGTTGCCGTTTGTTCTTTCACGCACGCTTTAAAACCGCCGGGTGAGATGATCTTGCGCTTGCGCGCTCGCCTGCGCCGGCACGGGAAAGGGGAGTGAGCGTCGACCGTAGCACGTGATGTCCTCGATAAGCTGACAAGGTCTTTGAACCCTGGTCGGTTCAAGTGCCCAGCCCTTTGCCAACCTAAACTTACAGCAGGCTTAACAGCGTCGCGCAACAAACTGTCCATCGGGCCTTTGCACGATGTCGCGGCAACCGTTCAGGTCGATGTCAGCTGTTTGATGTCAAAGCTCTGGCAGAGATGTTACAACGGGAGATTGACCTTGGAAGCTCGCATATCTAACGCATTTTCGCTGCCGCAGCGCGTGCTGCATTGGCTTACGGCAGCGCTGGTCTTCTTCAACCTGCTGTTCCCGGACGGGATGGAAGCCTGGAACCGTGCCGTCGACCAGACGGGTTCGGCGACGGCCGATCAGGTATCCAGCGCTAATATTCATGCCTATGTCGGGATCGCCATCCTGGTTCTCGTCGCCGCGCGCCTCATCCTGCGCTTCACGACAGGCGTGCCGCAGTCACCTCCCGAAGAACCGATGCTGTTTCGCCTTGCAGCAAAGTTTGCCCATGCGCTCCTCTATTTCCTGCTGATCGCGATGCCGCTGACGGGCGCCGCTGCCTATTATCTCGGATGGGGCGAGGCTGGCGATATCCATGCCGACGTCTTCAAGGTCGTTCTCTGGGTGCTGATCGCCGGGCATGTGCTCGGTGCGCTCGTCCACCATTTCTACTGGAAGAGCAATGTCGTCAGGCGAATGACTGTCGGCTAAGCATCTCGCGGGAGATCCGAGGGATCTTCCCGTTCCTCTAGAACCGTCCGATCGCTTTCGTTGACCGCAAAGCCCTGAAGGGACGGTGCCTCCGCGCGAATGGCTCGATGAAAGAGGCGTGGGGGCGTCACTCGGTCGGACGGTACGCATGATCATCCCTCAGCCGATCATCAGGGTTTTACAAAAGCCCGCTAGGAGATCACCAGGCAAGATCGCGAACCGCGCGCTTAGAGGGGGACACCGCATTGGAAGCTAGTCGCACGCGAACCGATGTGGGCCGCGGAATCGCAAGCGGCATAAGCGCTGCCGCAGATTTTCTTTTCCGTTTCAGGCTGATGTCAGCGTCTGACGTTATCCACGCGCCTACCACCAAAGGAAGACGGGTGCGGATCGGGACGGTGTCGTTGCGGTCGGAGACCGTAAGCGAGAACGGAAATTCGATGTTTGAGTTTACGAGCGTTGCGGTCCCGCAAAGCCTTCCAACGAGAAGCCGCTCGATTTTCCTGGTGACGCTGGTTGTCTGGTGGGCCCTCCTCGCGCTGTTCAATGCCTTTCCGTTTATCGATATTGCCGTCGCCAATGCGGCATTCACGCCAAGGAACTGCAGCATATTCAGCAGCATCGGCAGGACCTGCGGCGACTTCGCCTGGGACAAGAGCCCAGTCTTCACGGGCGCACGCAATGTGTTTTATATGCTCCCCTATCTTGCAGTCATCCTGCTGGTGGCCGATGTCATTCGCGACCGGATCAACGAACGTCACGCCTCCAACCTGGATGCCCGCAAAGCAATCTGGCCCGACCTCAGGATCACCGCGCTGGTATCGCTCGCGCTCGGATGCGGCGTGACCGTCAACCTGTTCCTCAAAGCCTTCTCTGGACGCCCGCGCCCGCGCGATACGTCCCTGTTCGGCGGTCAACTGGACTTCGTGCAGGCCGGATCCTTTGCAGGCAAGTGTTTGCGGAACTGTTCTTTCATTTCCGGGGAATCATCCTCGGCCGGATGGCTCTTCTGTCTGATCCTGCTGCTACCGGCCCGCTGGCGCCTGCCGCTCGGGCTTCCCCTGGCCGTGGTATCCTTGCTGATTCCCGCCATGCGCGTGCTTACGGGTGCCCATTACCTTTCCGACGCCATGCTCGGCTGGCTATCGTCCCTCGTCATCTTCGCCGGTGTCCACGCGATAGCTGAGGAAATTGCCAACCGCCGGGAGGGCTGAACGTCTCCTTCAATAGGCGCGTTGCGGTTGCTGCTTGCGGCAAGCTCCATGCGCGGGTCTCAAGGAAGGCACGCCCTTCAGCCCCTGGAACATATGTCGGGTCTGCCCAATCCTGCGCTGCGGTCACCCTCTCGCGGGATGGCAAAGCGATCGATGCGCACCACCGCGTCATTGAGGTCGAAGGGCTTCGGCAGGTAGTCGACCGCGCCGCCCTCAAGCCCGGCAATCTTTACCGACATCTGGTCATAGGCCGACAAGATGATGACAGGCGTGCCGCAGGACGCATCCTGCATATGCCTGAGGAGATCGAACCCGTCCCCATCGGGCAGATGCAGATCGAGAACCACCAGCGCGTAACACCCTGCGTCGATGGCCAGCTTTGCCGTCGCGAACGTCATGACCCAGTCGACGTACCACCCCTGCGCGACCATGTGATCGTGCAGCGCATCGCCTATGAGGACGTTGTCCTCCACCAAAAGAATATGCAAGTCCGCTGCCCTCGAACCATCAACACGGATGCATGCTCCGAATTGCTGACATCCACCTGAAACGCTCACGGATCAGCCGAATGCGGGCAGACAACCTGCCGGTGCGCGGGAAATCTGCATTTGACTGCGCCAATTCAGTTCTCCTTCAGCTTTTGCTGAAAGACTGATCACCGACTGGTCTTCGACGAGGCTGCCGCTGGATCCGCTAGTCACGGCGTTCGTCGGCACGGCGAGGTGCCGTCCCGTTTCCATCCGAAGGCTCGAAGCTTGATGAATTCGAATGTTTCCGTCGCGCGGCTGAACGCCGATGAGATTTCCTCGGTCGACACCCAGATGGGGCCAAGTCTCCCCGGTCCGCAACTTTCCATCGTCATTCCGACGCTGAACGAGCGCGAAAGCATCCCTTTGCTTGTCGACCGGCTGCGCCAGACGCTGATTGGCATCGACTGGGAGGTCATCTTCGTCGATGACGATTCACCCGATGGCACGATCAGCCAAGTCCGCGCGCTGTCTGATGGCGATCGGCGCATTCGCGGCCTGCGCAGAATCGGACGCCGCGGCCTGGCCGGCGCCTGCGTGGAGGGCATCCTGTCGAGTTCCGCTCCGTTCGTCGCAGTCATGGACGCCGATCTTCAGCATGACGAGACGCGCCTGACCAAGATGTTTGACGTCATCAGCAACGGCAAGGCCGATCTGGTGGTGGCAAGCCGCTACATCGAGGTGGATGGCGCCTCGGATGGGCTGTCGCCGATCCGCCATGCCGGTAGCCGCCTTGCGATCCGAATGGCGCAGAGGCTGCTCGGCGTAGAGCTTAGCGACCCGATGAGCGGGTTCTTCATGATCCGCCGCGAATTCGTCGACGCAGTCGCGCCGCGCCTGTCCAACCAGGGCTTCAAGATCCTGCTCGACATCGTCGCATCGTCGCCGAGGCAGATGAGGATCGATGAAGTCTCCTACACCTTCAGTCCCCGCCTCCACGGCGTAAGCAAGCTCGATGCCTCGGTGGTGTTCGAGTATATCGGCCTGCTGGTGGCCAAGGCATCAGGCGATTTCATTTCTGCCCGGTTCCTTGCCTTCTGCCTGGTGGGCTCGGCGGGACTGGCCGTCCATCTCGGTGTTCTGCGCACATTGTTGGGCACCGGCCTCGATTTCCCCGTGGCACAGACGATGACCATGACGGTCGCTATGATCTTCAATTACACCCTGAACAACGCTCTTACCTACCGCGACCGCCGCCGCCGTGGCTGGAAATTCGTGACGGGGCTGGGCTTGTTCGCCGCACTCTGCAGCGTCGGCGTCGTCGCCGGGGTCGGGGTCTCGTCGGTGTTCTACGAAAGCGAGCCGCGCTGGTGGCTGGCCGGTCTCGCGGGTGCAGCCATTGGCGCAGCCTGGAACTATGTCACCAACTCGGCCATCACCTGGCGAAAGGGCTAGACAGCCAAGTGCTGCTTGCCTCGAGTCCCGGCGTGAGCGTCCGTGGCAGGCCCTTGATGGCAGCGAGGTGAGAGACTTGCCGGAGCCGAATTTACCGGCCAAGCAGAGCCTGCCGCCGGCGATGAGACTGAAGTCGATGTCGCAGAGAACCCGCCTCCGGTCTTCCGGCAAAGGGTTCAGCAAGAGGAAAGCGGAGGGAGATGATCCCTCCGCTCCCGGTTTCAAACCTCGCGTTCGATCACGACTTTCAGGGCGTTTCGGTGAGTATCCCAGTAGGGAAGCGCCGTTTCTGCCTCGCTGAAGGGAATAACCTTGCTGATCAACGCGTCGGCGCTGGCCCCTATCGTCTCGAGATGGCTGACGACCGCGAGGAAATCCTGCATCATCGCATTGCGCGAACCCATGATGTCGAGTTCCTTGAGATTGAAGAACTGCGTCTGGTAGGTGACCGGCGCCTTCGAGTAGCCGACATAGACGACGCGCCCGCCGAAGCAAGCCAGATCGATGCACTGGGTGAAGGTGGCGGGAAGGCCGACAGCCTCGAAGGCCACGTCGACACCATCGTCGCCGGTCCAGGCCATCACCCTTGCGGTCACATCCTCGCTACCCGCGTCGATCGTCTCGACTGCGCCGAACTGCTTGGCGAGCGCCCGTTTCTCCGGGCTGAGGTCAACGGCGATGACATCGGCGCCACGGGCAACGGCGGCGATCAGCACGCCCATGCCGATCATGCCGCAGCCGAGCACGGCCACGCGGTCACCGCGCGCGACGCGACCGCGTTCGACGGCATGGAAACCGACAGAAAGTGGCTCGACCAGAGCCAGATGGCGCGGCGGCAGCACGTCGTTGAGGATGAGCTTTTCGGCAGGCAGGACGATCTCCTCGGCAAGCCCGCCATCCTGTTGCACGCCCAGCGTCTTGTTGTAGCGGCAGGCATTGACCCGCCCCTTGCGGCAGGAGGTGCATTGGCCGCAATTGGTATAGGGCATGACGATGACCCGGCGGCCGGGCGCATAGTCGGCCGAAACACCTTCACCCGCCTCGAGAATGACGCCGCCGATTTCGTGACCGGGAATGCGAGGAAGCTGAACCAGCGGATTGAGGCCCTTGAAGGTATTGAGATCGCTGCCACAGAGGCCGACATGGCGGACGCTGACGCGCACCTGGCCGGGGCCGACAGGCGCCGCTTCAACGGAATGAAAACGCGTGACGTTTTCGGCTTCGATACGCAATGCCTTGATCATATTCCCTCCTTGACCCGTCACTCTTCCCAGACAGGCTTATTCACATGGCCTGTCATAGCGTCTTCGCTACAGAATCGCTACAGCCCCGAAGCTGTCTTTTGACGACTTCGGGGCTGCGCATAGGAGGTCATTATCTAGAGGGCCGGATCGGGCTTTGCATCCGGCGGCGGCGTCTCGTCAGTTGCCTTCTTGCCCGTGAAGATCCGGCGCACCGAGAAGAACAGCAGCGGGATGAAGAATATCCCGAGGATCGTTGCGGCCAGCATGCCGCCCATCACGCCGATACCGATCGAGTTCTGGCTGCCCGAGCCGGCTCCGTTGGCGATTGCCAGCGGCATGACGCCGAGAATGAAGGCGAGCGACGTCATCAGGATCGGCCGCAGGCGCTGGCGCGACGCCTCCAGTGTACCGTCGATGAGGCTTTTGCCGTGCTTTTGCTGCTCCAGCGCGAATTCGACGATCAGGATGGCGTTTTTGGCGGCCAGGCCTATCGTCGTCAACAGGCCCACCTTGAAGTACACGTCGTTCGACTGGCCGAACAGCGTCGCTGCCAGCAAGGCGCCGAAGATGCCGACCGGCACGGACAGCATGACGGCGAGCGGAATGGACCAGCTTTCATAGAGTGCCGCGAGCGCCAGGAAGACCACCAGGATCGAGATGGCGTAGAGCTGCATCGCCTGGCTGCCCGACAACTCCTCCTGCGCTGACAGCCCGGTCCACTCCAGCCGGAAGCCCGGCGGAAGCTCTGCGACCAGCTTGCTGACTTCCTGCATCGAAGCGCCGGAGCTGACGCCGGCTGCCGCTGCGCCCTGGATTTCCACGGCAGAAGAGCCGTTGTAGCGCTCCAGGCGCGGCGAGCCGAAACTCCACTTGCCCGTGGCAAAGGCCGAGAACGGCACCATCGCCCCCTCCGAGTTCCGGATGTACCAGCGATCGAAGTCCTCTGGTTGCATGCGGAAATCCGCATCCGCCTGAACGTAGACCTGCTTGACGCGGCCGCGGTCGATGAAGTCGTTGACGTAGCTGCCGCCCCAGGCGGTGGCCAGCGTATTGTCGATGTCGGCAAGCGAGATATCGAGAGCGCTGGCTTTTTCCTGGTCGATCTGAACCTGGTACTGCGGCTGGTCCTCCTGGCCGTTCGGTCGGGTACCGGTCAGGTTCGGATTCTTCGCCGCAAGTCCAAGCAACTGGTTGCGGGCAGCCATCAGCTTCTCGTGCCCCTGGCCGTTGACATCCTGGAGATAGAAGTCAAAGCCGCTCGACGAGCCGAAGCCTGGAATGGCCGGCGGCGCCAAGGCAAAGACGCTGCCGTCCTTGATCTTCGAGAACGCCGCCATGGCACGGCCGGCGACGGCCTGCGCCTTGGATTGCGGCGTCGTTCTGACAGCAAACTCCTTGAGCTTGATGAAGGCAAGACCGATATTCTGCCCCTGTCCGCCGAAGCCGAAGCCAGCCACGGCGAAGACACCGTCGACATAGTCCTTCTCGGTGTTGAGGTAGTAATCGCGGACCTGCCCAAGCACCTGCTTGGTTCGCGCATCCGTCGCGCCGGGCGGCAGGGTGACGCTCGTGATCAGGATGCCCTGGTCCTCGTCCGGAAGGAAGGAGCTCGGCAGGCGAGAGAACAGGAACCCGACCGCGACAACGATGAGCGCGAAGGCCACAAGCCCGATCCAGCTGCGCTTGATGATACCGCCGACGCTGCGCTGATAGGCATGGCTGCCACGATCGAAATTGCGGTTGAACCAGCCAAACACGCCCTTCTTCTTCGCGCCGTGCTTCGGCTTGCGCAGCAAGGTCGCGCAGAGGGCGGGGGTCAGGATGAGGGCGACGATGACCGACAGGATCATGGCCGAAACGATGGTCACGGAAAACTGGCGGTAGATGACGCCAACCGACCCGGCGAAGAAGGCCATCGGAATGAACACGGCCGACAGGACGGTCGCGATGCCTATCAGGGCGCCGGTGATTTCATCCATCGACTTGATGGTGGCCTCGCGCGGGGAAAGATCTTCCTCCTCCATCACGCGCTCGACGTTCTCGACGACCACGATGGCATCGTCCACAAGCAGGCCGATGGCCAGCACCATCCCGAACATGGTCAGGTTGTTGATCGAATATCCGAACAGCGACAGGATGCCGAAGGTGCCGAGCAGAACGACCGGCACCGCCAAGGTCGGGATCAGCGTCGCGCGCAGGCTCTGCAAAAACACGAACATGACGATGAAGACGAGCACGACCGCCTCGATCAACGTCTTGACCACGTCTTCGATCGAGAGCTTCACGAAAGGCGTCGTGTCGTAGGGATAGACCACCTCGACGTTGGCCGGCAGGGTCTGCTTCAGGCTGTTGATTGTCGTCTCGACCGCCTCGGCCGTGCTGATGGCATTAGCGCCGGCGGCCAGCTGGATTGCCAGCCCGGCCGAAGGATGGCCGTTATAAGTACTGGAGCTGGAATAGCTCTTGGCCCCGAGCTCGACCCGGGCGACATCGTTGATGCGCACCAGCGAACCGTTCGGCAGGCTCTTGAGGATGATGTTTTCGAACTGCTCCGGCGTCTGCAGCCGGCTCTTGGCGGTGACAGTGGCGTTCAGCTGCTGGCCGGCGCGTTGCGGCAAGGCGCCCAGCTGGCCCGCTGCGACCTGGCTGTTCTGCGCCTGGATTGCGGCCGAGACGTCGCTCACCATCAGCTGGTATTTGGCGAGCTTGTCCGGATCGACCCAGATGCGCATGGCGTAGTTGGCGCCAAACAGCGTGGTATCGCCGACACCCGCGACGCGCTTGATCGTGTCGTTCAGCGTGCTGTCGACATAGTCGGCGAGATCGTTGGCGTTCAGCTTGTTGTCCATCGACACGAAGCCGATGACCATCAAGAAGTTCGAGGTCGACTTGGAAACGGTGATGCCGGTGCTCGTCACCGACGATGGCAGCTGCGACTGGACAAGCGCGAGCTTGTTCTGCACCTGCACCTGTGCCGTGTCGGGGTTTGCGGCATTGGTGAAGGTGAGCGAAATCGAGGTCTGGCCGGTCGAGGTCGACGTCGACGTCATATAGTCGAGATTGTCGATCCCAGTCATGCCCTGCTCGATGACCTTGGTCACCGAATTTTCCACCGTGGAGGCGTCAGCGCCGGTGTAGTTGGCGGTGATACGCACCGTCGTCGGGGCAATCTGAGGATATTGCGAGATCGACAGCGTCATGATGGCCAAGCCACCGGCGAGCATGATGACGATGGCGATGACCCACGCGAAGATGGGGCGGTCGATAAAGAAACGTGACATCGTGCAGCTTACTCCGCGGTGCCGGCGGCGGCACCCTTGTCGGTAATTCCGAGGCTGGCTTGATCCGTCGACTTGGGCACATCGGCGGACGCCTGCTTGATGTCGCCGGTAGCGTCGTCGATGGTCACCATCGATGCATTGACGTCCTGGCCGTCCTTGACCCGCTGGCCGCCCTCGATGATCACCCGATCGCCGTCCTTCAGGCCCTCGCTGACCAGCCAGCTATTGCCGATGCTGCGCTGGACCTTGAGGGTGCGAGCCTGGACCTTGCCCTCCGGCGTCACGAACATCGCTGTCGGTTCGCCCTTGGTGTTGCGGGTGACGGCGCGCTGCGGCACCAGGAAGCTGTTGGGGGCAACGCCTTCCTCGATGTTTGCGCGGACATACATGCCCGGCAGCAGGAGCCGATCGGGATTGGAGAAGATCACCCGAACGCTGATGGTACCGACGGTTTCGGCAACGGTGGCATTGGCGAACTGGAACTTGCCGGTCTGCTTGTAGGTCGATCCATCCTCGAGCTTCAGATGCACGGCGACATTGTCGCCGCTTGTCTTTAGCCGGCCCTCGTCGACCGCGCTGCGGAATTTCAGAAGGTTGGTGCTCGATTGCGTCACATCGACGTTCATTGGATCGAGCTTGTTGATCGTCGTCAGCGCCGTGGTCTGGTCTGCGGTGACGAGCGCGCCGACGGTCACGGTGGAGGCATCGACGCGGCCGTCTATCGGTGCGCGGATCTTCGTATAATCGAGATTGATTCGGGCCGTCTCGAGCGCCGCCTTGGCAGCAGCGACGTCAGCCTGGTCCTGCAGCAGCGTCGACTGGGCATCGTCGAAATCCTGCTGGCTGACCGCGTTCTGCTGGCTTAGCCCCTTGTAGCGATCGAGCTTCGCCTGGGCACTGGGGATGGCCCCTTGCGCCTTCTGGAGAGCGGCAGCGGCGCTGTCGTAGGAGGCCTGGTAGGCGCTGGGGTCGATCTCGTACAGGATGTCGCCCTGCTTGACCTCGCTGCCTTCCTTGAAGTTGCGGCTGCGAATGATGCCGCCGACCTGCGGGCGGACGTCGGCCGTCAGATAGGCAGAGGTCCGCCCTGGAAGTTCTGCCGTGATCGCAACCGACTGGGGGTGCAGCGCCACTGCCGAAACCTCTGGCTTGACCGCAGGCGCATTGTTCTGCACCGACTTCTGTTCGTTGCAGCCGGCGACCAGCAACGTCATTCCCAGACCGGCAGCGGCAAGAGCGCACAGTCGACCGATCGACCGTCCACGATCTCGTGCCAGAGGAGCAGGCGTGCGTTCCGATGCGGTCGAGGAGAAGGCGAGGTTTAGCACGTTGCGGTTTCCAGTCCTGTTATTTACAGTACGATCTAGTACGCGAAATATGTTTGATACCGGTAATGTCAATTCCGGTCGGAGTTTGTCAATGCAAAATACGACGCGGACGCCGTCCGAAGCCGAGGCTAGCCGTCGCCCGCGCGGCCGTCCGCGAACCACCACGGATGAGACAAAGCGGGATGCCATCATTGCCGAAGCGCGCAGGACCTTTCACGAATTGGGTTACGCCGGGACGACGATGGACCTGGTGGCGACGCGGTGCAGGATCTCCAAGCAGACACTTTACAGACTTTTTTCGAGCAAAACAGCGCTTTTCCGGGCAATGATCGCCGTCCATCGCGCATCCATGGTCGCCTTGCCCCGGGCGGAAGGGGAGACGCTACCGCTTGCCGAAACGCTGGAGCAGATCTTCAGGATCGATATCGACGAGGAGGCCGACCAGGATCGCAAAGCCTTCATTCACTTTATCGTGGGGGAGGCCGAGCATTATCCGGAAATTGCTTGCCTGCTGCAAAAGGACGGCGTCGAGCAATCACGCCTATTGCTTGCAGATTGGCTGAGACTGCAATGCGATCGCGGTCGGATCGATATAACCGACGCCGAAAGCTGCGCGCGCATGTTGCTGAGCATGGTCTTGGGAGCGTTGGCGCCTATCCCCGGCGATATCGACCAGTGGCCGAGCCGCCTTGCCCGGGATGCCCATCTGCGCGGTTGTTTCGATGTTTTCCTAAATGGCGTTGCGTCGCGTCAACAGCGCTAGATGCCTACGGGTCTAATTGCCCAGGCACAGGGAAGCCCGCGCAGATCGGCGATGCTGAAAGGTCAGTGGCGCTGCAATAGGTTGCCTGCATCCTCATCTAAATCGGCAAGGTGTGGCTGCTCGGCGCCTGCGGGATAGATTTCCTGCAGAATGGCGGCCAGGGCCATGTCCAAACACCGCACAGGAAAGTCCGCATCGAGGTTTTGGGCGCTCTGCCGGGCATAGCTGATGAGCCGGGCGATCGAAGCCAGCTCCTTCAGCCTTTCCTGATCCAGTTCACTCACGGCGGTGGAAGGTAATGCCATCACGGATGCCCCACATTTGTCCCGAATCACCAAGGCCGACATACCGCAAGATCTTGCAGTTGGCGCGTCACATCCGGCGGGTGAGGCCACGAAACAGCGGCTCATTTTAGGGCAATTCGAAGCGAGCGCCCCGTAGGATGCTGCTTGTTCGAATAGCTTGCGAGGATGGGAAACAGAAAAAGCGCGCTCCATCGGGAACGCGCTTTCGTCATCAGCAAATAAAGGTTCGACGGGCGGCATCTAGTGATGCGCCGCGACGCCCTTGTCCTTGTTCACGACAACATTTGAAACGGCCTCTTCGGAGGCGTCGCCAAGCGAGGTCACGAGGGTGAGGATGGACTTGCGAACAGACGCATCGCCGATCTTCATGAACGCCTTATTGAGTCCGAGACCTTCCTTCGAGGTAAGGAATTCCGAAAGATCGTCCAACCCGTTGAGATGGCCGATACCGTCTGTCGTCAGGGGCTGCGAATTGTCCTGCTGGAAGAAGTAACTGACAGGAATAGCCAGGACGCCGGCAATCGTCTGGAGACGACTCGCACCGATTCGATTTGTGCCTTTCTCATATTTCTGGACCTGCTGAAACGTTACACCGATCTTGTCAGCAAGCCGTTCCTGGCTCATTCCGAGCATCAGTCGGCGCATGCGCACCCGGGATCCGACGTAAATATCGATGGGGTTTGGTGTCTTTGCAGTCACGGCATAGTCTCCTGGATGATGTGGCAATGCCAACCGGCAACACCCCGCCTTCGGGAATGCTCAGGAAAAATCCCGAAGCAAAACTAGCCTCGAAATTTGTCTGAAAAACGGCTGGAATTTTTCGTGCGCGTATTTTCACGCGTCAGCCGATTGCATCGTTTTCGTTCACGCTACCGCGGCTGCAGCACGGTACTCGATCGGCAGTTTAGCACCGGGCAGCTTTTGTTGTCCTTCGTGGGCACGGAAGTGTCGGCCGCGTAGGAGCCTGAATTGCATTGATTCCCGTCGGTGACGTAGCGATCGTAGAGAACGATGTTGCCGCTGCGGGACGGATAACGCAGCAGCACCGCTCCTTCGCGGGCGATACTTTGCTGCACCGTGCCGCAGGTCCGCTCCATGGAGTTGTAGCGAGAAATCGCCATCGCAGGGGACGTCAACAACAGCAGAATCGAGGCTGCGACTGCCAGTTTCATAGTAATATCTCCGGAGGTCCTGAGGCGCCCGTTGGCCGGATATCATGACGCGAGGAACCAATCGATCGATAATTAGGGCCCTGAAAGCGGAATGAAAGGTTGGCGCGCTAGTTTGCGGCGACGTCGTGGAGGAGCCGCGCCCAGGATGGGCCGGGCACGATGACCAAACTGGAGGAGATGCCCCATGCGTTCCAACGCATTATTTCACACCGTTGCCCTTTCCCTCGTCATGACGGCAGCAACGCTCGATGCGACCACGGCTGCGAAGGCTGCCGACAAGATCACCATTATGGTTGGCGGCTTCGAGAAGCAGATCTATCTGCCGGCAAAGCTGACGGAAGCACTCGGCTACTTCAAGGACGAAGGTCTCGATGTCGAGCTGCTGAACGAAGCGGCCGGCGTCGATGCCGAGAACCAGCTGCTGGCCGGCGCCGTCCAGGGCGTGGTCGGGTTTTACGACCATTGCGTCGACCTGCAGGCCAAGGGCAAGTTCGTGGAATCCCTCGTGCAGTTCAGCCAAGCGCCCGGCGAAGTCGAACTCGTGTCGACCAAGCATCCCGAAATCAAGTCGCCGGCCGACTTCAAGGGCAAGAACCTCGGTGTGACCGGGCTCGGTTCATCGACCAACTTCCTGACGCTCTACATGGCCTCGAAGGCCGGCCTGAAGCCAGGCGACGTGGTGACCATTCCCGTCGGCGCCGGTGGTACCTTCATCGCCGCCATGCAGCAGGACCAGATCCAGGCCGGCATGACGACCGAACCGACCATTTCGCGCATGCTGAAAACGGATGAGGCGAAGATCCTCGTCGACATGCGCACCGTCGAATCGACCCGCGCAGCACTTGGCGGCACCTATCCGGCGGCCTCTTTCTATATGGAGAATGCCTGGATCGACAGCCATAAGGAAGAGGCGCAGAAGCTTGCCAACGCCTTCGTCAAGACGCTGCGTTTCATCAACACCCATTCGGCAGCCGAGATCGCCGACAAGATGCCGAAGGATTTCTACGTCGGCGACAAGGACGGCTACATCAAGGCGCTCGAAGCCGGCAAGGGCATGTTCACGCCTGACGGCGTGATGCCGGAAGACGGTCCGAAGACAGTCCTGACCGTGCTCTCGGAGTTCTCGAAGAACGTCAAGGGCAAGCAGATCGACCTGTCGAAGACCTACACGACGGAATACGTCAAGAACGTCAAATAGCCGGTTTCGACCGCTTCCGGCCAAGGGTCGGAGGCGGTCACCGATCGTTCGGGGCAGCGCGTGCACGCCCCTCGACAGGCACGCATCAGGATTCAAAATGCAACAGGATCAAGCCAAGGGACCGGCGATCGAGCTGATCAACGTCAGCCGCCGCTTCGTCTCGCCGACCGGCAAGTCGCTGACGGCACTTCGCGATTTCAACATGACCGTCGAGCGCGGCGAATTCGTCGCCGTCGTCGGACCGACCGGCTGCGGCAAGTCGACCACGCTCAACCTCGTCACCGGGCTCAACAAGCCCAGCGCCGGCGAAGTCCGGCTGATGGGCGGCCCGGTCGATGGCATCGACCCGCGCGTCGGCTTCGTCTTCCAGACGGATGCGCTGTTTCCGTGGAAGAACGTCATCGACAATGTCATGGCGGGACCGCTGTTTCGCGGCAAGTCGAAGGCGGAAGCCGAGAGCACCGCCAAGGACTGGCTGGCGCGCGTCGGCCTCACCCGCTTCCTCCACCACTATCCGCACCAGCTCTCCGGCGGCATGCGCAAGCGCGTTTCACTGGCCCAGACATTCATCAACGAGCCGGAAATCCTGCTGATGGACGAGCCGTTCTCGGCGCTCGACGTTCAGACCCGCACCGTCATGCACGAGGAACTGCTGAAACTGTGGGCCGAGCGCCAGGCGTCGGTCGTCTTCGTCACCCACGATCTCGAGGAAGCCGTGGCGCTGGCCGACAAGGTCTATGTGCTCACCGCTGGGCCGGCGACGGTGAAGTCGGTCTACAAGATCGACCTGCCGCGTCCGCGCGTGGTCTCGGAAATCCGCTACGAGCAGAGCTTCATCGATTACTGCAAGACCATCTGGGAGGACCTGCGCCAGGAGGTCGAGACCAGCTATCGCCGCGCCAGCGAAGCAGCCTGAGGGAGGATCGGATCATGTCAATCACCACACTCGAAACCGGCGTTGCGCCGATCTTCCGCGCCGGCACGTCCGATGCCGAGATCGAAGCCGCTGCGCTGAAGCTCATCACGCGCCGCAAGCAGCTCGTCCTGTTCTGGCAGATCGCCATCCTCGTCATCACGATCGCGCTCTGGGAACTGACGTCACGCTTAAATATCATTGACCCGTTCTTCTATTCGAGCCCGAGTTCGATCGCCTCACGCCTCTATGAATGGGCGACCGAGGGCACGACGGAAGGGTCGCTCTGGTACAATCTCTGGGTCACCATGGAAGAGGCGCTGATCGGCTTCTTCGCCGGCTCCATCACCGGCGTCCTCGTCGGCGTCGGCCTTGGCCGCAACCGGTTCCTGGCCGACATCTTCTCGGTCTACATCAAGGCGATCAACTCGATCCCGCGCGTCGTCCTGGCGCCGATCTTCATCATGATCATGGGCCTCGGACTTGCCTCGAAAGTGGCGCTCGCCTTCATCATGGTGTTCTTCGTGGTCTTCGCCAATGCCTTCCAGGGCGTGCGTGAAGCCGACCGGAACATGATCGCCAATGCCCGCATCCTCGGCGCCTCCGACTGGCAGGTGACACGGGAAGTGATTGTGCCATCGGCGATGAGCTGGATCTTCGCCAGCCTGCATGTGTCCTTCGGCTTTGCCATCATCGGCGCCATCGTCGGCGAATTCGTCGGCGCCCGCTACGGCATCGGCCAGCTGATCTCGATTGCCAAGGGCACCTTCGATGCCGCTGGCATGTTCGCCGCCATCATCCTCGTCATGATCGTGACGCTGATTGCGGAATTCATCATGACGATGGTGGAAAACCGCCTCGCCAAATGGCGGCCACAGCAGCACATGGATGCGCAGTAGACATTCGCAGATCGACATCACGAAGGCCGGGCATCGTCCCGGCCTTTTGCTATGGCATGACCACCGCCAGCGGCAGGCGGATGGTCACCAGCAGGCCGCCGCTCGAGGCTTGGCTGAGCTCGACCGTACCGCCTGCGCCATCGACGACTTCCCGCACGATCGCAAGTCCCAGCCCGCTGCCTTCCGACTGCGTGCCCATCACGCGGTAAAACCGCTCGAAGACCGGTCCCCGCTCGACCTCGGCAATGCCCGGACCATCGTCCTCGACCGTCAGGATCGCCGTCGCCCCATCCCTGCCCACGGAGACAGTAACGACACCTCCGTCGCGCCCGTAGCGCAACGCGTTGTCGACCAGGTTGACCAGCATTTCCCGCAGCATCGTGCCGTCACCCTCGACATGCACCGGATCGCCGGCTTCGAGGCCAAGATCGATGCCGCGGCGCAGGGCTTCCTCGGCCTGGTTTTCCAGCACTTGGCGCGCCGTCGCGCTGAGGTCGATGACGTCGCTGCGGGGTCTTCGGCTGCCCGGTTCGGCGCGCGACAGGGTGAGCAACTGGCTGGCGAGGCGCGTCACCTGGCGGGTGCTCGCGCGCAGGGCCTGCAGCGCCTCGTCGCGCTTGAACCGATCCTCCTCACGCGCGGCAACGCTTGCCTGGGTGGAAATCAGCGCCAGGGGGGTGCGCAACTGATGGGCGGCGTTCGACACGAAGCGGCGCTGGGCGGCCATCTGGTTCTGGACGCGCTCCATGTGGTCGTTGAGCGCCTGCACCAGCGGATGCAGCTCGCTCTGCACCATGTCGGTGGACAGCGGGTCGAGGCGATCGCGCCCACGATCCCGCACCGCATCGCGCAACCGCATCACCGGCGCCAAGCCCCGCTGCAGCCCGACGATCGTCACCAGGCTGGCGATGACGACGAGAGCCAGTTGCTTGGTAAAATCGGAAAGCCAAAGGCGGCGGCGCATGGCATACTGGCTGTTGTGGGTGACGGCGACCGTGACCGAAATCGTCCCGTCCTCGCCAAGGCCGACAATCGGGTGGATCAGCGTCATCGCCCGCACCTTGTCGCTCCGAAACTCGCCATCCTCCCCCCGCTGCGCCATCTTCGGCTGCGGCAGGCCGGGCAGGCCGGCCACGAGGCCGCCCCAGGCGGTGATCACTTGGTAGAACACGCGGTCGCCGAATCCGGTGTCGAACATCTCGAGCGCTGCCGGCGGTATGTTGGCTTCGACGCTGCCACTGGCATCGACCCGCACGGCCTCGGCGATCACCCGCGTGGCGGCGAGCAATGTGTGATCGATGACGAGATCGGCCGTCGCCTCGGCGGATTTGTAGCTGACATAGAGATTGATGCAGATGGCGCCGGCGAGAGTGAGCAGGATCCAGGTCAGCAACTGGACCCGCAGACTGTCGCTCATCCGGCTGACAAGACGGGCAGTTCTTTTCAGAAGACCGTGATCGCCGTCACTGGGCATGGCGCAACATATAGCCGAGGCCGCGCAGCGTGGCGATCTGCGCGCTGCTGCCTTCCAGCTTCTTGCGCACGCGATGCACATAGATCTCGATGGCGCTCGGATCGGCCGCATCGTCGAAACCAAAAACACTCTCCGACAGGGTATCCTTGCTGACCGTTGTGCCGACCCGCATCACCAGATGCTCCAGAACCGAATGTTCGCGCGGCGTTAGCGCAAGAACCTCGCCCAGAAGCTTGAATTGCCGCGTCCCACCATCGAAAAACAGGTCGCCGACGACGATTTCCGGGGCCGCCCGATCGTGACCACGACGCACCAAAGCGCGTATGCGGGCCTCCAGCTCGGGCATCTCGAAGGGCTTGGCCAGATAGTCATCCGCGCCGCTGTCCAGCCCCGCGACCCGCCCATCGAGGCTGGCATTGGCCGTGAGGATAATGACCGGCACCTTGTTGCCGCCTTGGCGCAGCCGCTTCAACAGGGTCAGCCCGTCGAGCTTCGGCAGCGACAGGTCCAGCACCACGGCGGCATAGAAGGCAACCTTCAGCGAATGCTCGGCATCCTCGCCATCGTGGACGATATCGACGGCATAATGGGCCTGGCGCAGCGCCTTGCCCAGCCATGATGCCAGTTCGCGATTGTCTTCAACCAGGAGAATCCTCATCCCGTCAGTATAAGGGCAAGGCCGCGCCCTGACGAGGGCCGAGATGCCATGGGAGGAGGCCGGTTGTATTGACTGTCAGAGCCAGCGCGATCCGGTCGATGCTTGCTAGCGCGAGACGATATCGGCATCGTTGTGAAGATGCAGCGCCAGCCGCAGCATCCAAGGGAGAGGTGCCCACCAGCCGGTGGAAATCCCGGCCTGCCGCAGCATCGCCGCCGTCCAGCTGTTGCAGCCGGAAAGGACGTTGAAATAACCGTTGGCCTCGAAGAACAGATCATAGGGCCCATAGCCGCCGCGTTCGAGCGCCGTGGGCGGCGCGGGACTGTTGGCAAAGCTCTGCCTGATGGCACCGAGCAAGCGCTGGTAGCCGTCTTCATCGATCCGCACTGTCGTGGCATAGGGAACGCCGTCCGGAATCTCGCCTCCGAGCTCGACATGCATCACCGAGTGATCGAGCGTCAGGCTCTTCAAAACAGGGACAGTCTTCAGGTCGGCCCAGGTCGGCGTTTCCGTGTAGAAAGCGCGTCCACCCCAGCCGAAAATGACATAGCCCACGCCATTGAGATCGACGTCCAGACCGGCGCCTTTCATGAAACCAAACGTCTTGCGGACGTCATCATCGACCGGGATGGCGATATCCGTGTGAATGGGGTTGCTGAGGACAAGGATACGGTGGGTCTTGGGCTCCACGGCCGGTGTCTGCCACAAGGGCCTCGGGACCAGTATCCCCGCGATGACACAGCAGACCATCAATCCGATCGCGATGGCGACGATGCGTCTCAGTCTCGAAAGCACGGCAGATCCTCGTCAGCATGACCATCGGGACATGTGGCATGGCTGCATGGGAAAAGCCATCGATGCGTCTGCCATCCGCAATAGTTCGAGGGCTTAATTTGATCGTGCTCCAAGACAATAAAAAACCCCGCCGATGGGCGAGGTTTTCCGTTGGGATAGGGAGACTTTTATCGGCTTACAGGGCAGCCGGGGCGGTTGGCGAAGCTGATACGGTCGGGTCCGTCCTCGGTCATGCCTTCGACGACGACGCGGCGGTCGGTGACACGCGCAATGCGCGGATGACGGAAGCCTTCGTCGCGTGCGGCAGCCATGGCGTCGCGCGGGCTGCATTCGCCACGGCCGCGAAATTCCCGGTCGCGGAGATCTCGGTCGCGGATGACCGGGCGGACGCCATCAGGTCCAACCTGGATATCGAGGTTCTGGGCGGAGGCAATCGATGCCGATCCGAGGAAAAGACCACCGACGAGGGTAAGGCTCAGGCCGGCAAGTGTAAGCATCTTGGACATGTCTAATCTCCCTGTTCAAACTCGGCCGTTCCGGCCGCATATTACTGGCAGCTAAACACTCGTCTTGATCTTTGGTTCCGGCAGGACGCCGTCTTTCTTCACTCGATCGTGATCGAGATGTTATCATCCGCGCCGTTGGGAAAGCGCGGATTGGGCATGCAGAGTTCTCCGTACTTTGTAACCTATTGCCCCGTCCGACGGTATGGCGCCGTTGACAAGCCGCCAAGCTGCTGCACTGTTGTCGAAGCCGATTCAAGGGAGCTGCCCGTGACCTACAAAGCCAATTCCGTCGAGGCGCGCGACGCCGCCTATCATCTTCATTCCTACACCAATGCGCGTCGGAACGAGGAAGAGGGTCCCTTGGTCATCGAGCGTGGCGAAGGCATCTACGTCTACGACAACAGCGGCAAGAAATATATCGAAGGCATGTCGGGCCTGTGGAGCGTCGGAGTCGGCTTTGGTGAAAAGCGGCTGGTCGAGGCAGCGGCGCGGCAGATGGAGAAGTTGCCCTACTACCACACCTTCACGCAGAAGAGTCACGCGCCCTCCGTCGACCTCGCCGAGAAGCTTGTCGGCATGGCACCGGTGCCGATGTCCAAGGCCTATTTCACCAACTCCGGGTCAGAGGCCAACGACACGGTCGTCAAGATGATCCGCTACCGCTCGAATGCTCTAGGATTGCCTGCCAAGAAGAAGATCATTTCCCGCGTCAAGGGCTATCATGGCGTAACGCTCGCGAGCGCCAGCCTGACGGGCCTTCCGAACAACCACCGCTCCTTCGACCTGCCCATGCCGGGCGTGCTGCATGCCGGATGCCCGCATTTCCGCGCCTTCGCCCATCCAGGCGAAACCGAGCTCGCCTTTTCGGCGCGGCTGGCCAAGGAACTCGAGGAGATCATCGTCTCCGAGGGACCCGAGACCATCGCTGCCTTCATCGGCGAGCCGCTGATGGGCGCCGGCGGTGTCATCGTCCCGCCGGAAGGATATTGGAGCGCCATTCAGGCGGTGCTCGACAAATATGACGTCCTCCTCATCGCCGACGAAGTGATCTGCGGCTTCGGCCGAACCGGCAACATGTTCGGGTCAGAGACCTACGAGATGCGTCCCGACATCATGACGCTGTCGAAGCAGCTGTCCTCCTCCTACCTGCCGATCTCGGCGCTGCTCCTCAACGACCGGGTCTACCAGCCGATCGCCGACGAATCTAAGAAGATCGGCACGTTCGGGCATGGCGTTACGGCCGCCGGTCATCCGGTGGCGGCAGCCGTCGCACTGGAGAATCTCGCCATCATCGAGGAGCGCGATCTGGTCGGCAACGTGCGCGATCTCAGCGGCCACTTCCTTTCCCGCCTGAAGGCGCTGGCAGAGCATCCGCTGGCGATCGAGGCCCGAGGCGCCGGCCTGATCGGTGCGCTGGAACTCGCGCCGCGCGAAGGCTATGCCACGGGTACGCTTGGACCGAAGCTGTTCTCCATCCTGCAGGCCAACGGCCTGATCGCCCGCGCCATAGGCGACTCCTTGGCGCTCTGCCCGCCGATGATCACCACCCGCAGCCAGCTCGACGATATCTTCGACATCTTCGAGCGCTCGATCGAGGAATTTCAGACCGAACTCTCGGCCGCCTGATCGAGCTTGCGCCGGTCAGAGACACGCATCCGTGCCTCACTCAGGCTCGGATGCCGATTGCCAATCGAAGTGATCTCGATCGTCGACGCGATGATCGAGGGGCGACATTCAAACTACTCGGCGTCGATCCTCGCCGGCAAACTCCAGGTATGACTATGAAACGCGTATTGATTGCCGAAGGCAGCGAAGAAATGGCCGCGTTTTTTCGCGCGGAATTGCCCGAACATGAGATCCTGATCCACCCGCCGGAAGCGGGCGGTGCGCCGGTGGATTACATGGTGGTCGGCCGCCCGAGCGCCGGGTTCATGGCAGCGCGGCCGGAGGTCAAGCTGATCCTGAGCCTCAATGCCGGCATCGAACATCTGTTGCGCTCAGGCGAAATCGCCGAGCAGACACCGATCGTGCGTATGGTCGACAGCGGTCTTGCCGAAGGGATGACGGAGTGGGTGCTGGCCGAAGCCTTGGCCTGGCATCGCAACATCCGCCTCTACGAACGTTTCCAGCGCGACCATCGCTGGCAGCCGCAGGCCGAAAAGCTTGCCCACGAGCGGCTCGTGACGATCCTCGGTGCCGGAGCGCTCGGAACGCCCGTGGCCAGACACTTTGTTGCCTTCGGGTTCAAGACGCGCGTCTGGAGCCGCAGCGGCCGCGCGGTCGAGGGGGCAGAAACCTTTGCCGGCAATGAAGGCCTCATCCCGGCGGTCACCGGTGCCGACATCGTCGTCAACCTGTTGCCGCTGACGGCGGAAACGCGGGATATCGCCGACGCCCGCCTGTTCTCGGCACAAGCAAAAGGAGGCTTCTTCATCAACGGCGCGCGTGGCGGCCATGTCGTCGACGCCGATCTGATTGCGGCCGTCGACAGTGGCCAACTCAGCGGCGCGGTCCTCGACGTCTTTCGGGTCGAGCCGCTGCCGGAAAGCGATCCCTTCTGGCGCCATCCCGATATTCGCGTCAGCCCGCATGTCGCAGCGCCAACTCATCCGCGCATCGCCGTCGTTGAAATCGCCCGCAACATCAAGCGCTTCGAGCGCGGCGAGGCCATTCCCCATCTCGTCGACAAGTCGCGTGGCTATTAGCAGAGCGACATCACATTGGACTAAAGTTCCGTCCGCCTCTCAAGCTTCTCTCGGTCGCCAATGTCAGCTTTGGTCAAGACTATGCGATCAGAGATCAGAGATCAGAGAGGACTCGGTTATCCGGCAAATCAGCTCGCGAAATAGCGCGTTGGCGTTGTGCCCAGTGCCTTCTTGAACATGACGATAAAGGCGGTGGCGGATTCGTATCCCAAGTCGCTCGAAACCCTCTGAACCGTCGCGCCGCTGGCCAGTTCGCGCAACGCGATGACCAGGTGCAGTTGCCGCCGCCATCGGCCGAAGGTCAGTCCCGTTTCCTGGACCATCAGCCGCTTCAGGGATCGCTCACTCATGGCAACCTGCGCCGCCCAATCGACGAGGGTGCGACGGTCGCTCGGCTCCGCCATTAGGGCAGCGGTGATCGCGGCGATTTTGGGATGGCTGGACGCGGGTAAATCCAGCCCCTGTATCGGCATTTGCGCCAGTTCATCGAGCAAGACCCGCACCAGACGGACGACATGATCCTCCTGAGCGGAATTTTCCGGTACATCCGCCAGTCGGAGGATCATCTCGCGGATCATCGGCGACACGGACAAAGTGCAGCACTGCTGTGGTAGCGTTGCGGCGCCTGGTTGAACGAACAGATAGGACAGGCGCGCGTTGGGCGTGACCTGATTGCTGTGGGGCACCCCGCCGGGTATCCACACCCCGCAGTCCGGTGGGACAATCCACAGGCCATTTTCCGTCCTGCAAGTGACGGCCCCGTGCAGGACCAGAATGAGCTGCCCTTGCTTGTGCTGGTGCTGGTGCACTTCAGCTTCATAATCTCGGAAGTCGAGGCGAACTGCGACGGCCGGCCGATCCGACTGGTCGGGATCGAAATCATCGAAGCAGGAACGCAGCAGCTTTGCGGATTGGCCCAATTTGGAGATCATATGGCATTATCTCCAAATTCGTGCGGCCTGCAATAGTCTACCATCGGGCGATCAACAACCGAATGGAGACTGCCATGAGAATTTCTATCGTCGGCGCAACGGGACGAGTTGGCGCCAAGCTGACCAGGAGTCTGTTGAAGGCCGGGCATCAGGTCAGAGCCTTGTCGAGAGGTGGCCCAGCGCTCGACGCACTGGTCGAGCTTGGAGCAGAGCCATTCCTGGGAAGTTTTGACACAGGAGCGGGAGACCTTCACCAATTTTTCCAGGATGCGGATGCCGCCTTTCTCATGGTAAAAACCGATTGGAACAACATCGAGGGACACTACCCCGCTGTTGCCCAGCGCTTTGTCGATACGCTCGAAAAATCCTCCGTCAAACTGGCCGTAAGCCTGACGGCCATGGGTTCGGACGTGAAAGGCAAGACGGGCCATTTCGAGTGCTTCCACGATCTGGACCACAAGCTCAATGAACTCGGCAATATCAACTTGGTCCACCTGCGCGCCGCATGGTTCATGGAAGATGTGCAGGCGTGGACGGCTCCGGTTGCCAAATACGGTCGAATTGCCTGGTTCTGCAAACCTGATTTGAAGATGCCCTGGGTAGCCACCGATGACATCGCATGGCTGGCAGCGAAGGAGCTGACCAATCCGACGGGCAGACACCGCGTCTATCTCGAAGTCGGCTCGGAAGATGTGTCGATGAACGAACTGGCCGCGATCATTGGCAGGGCGATCGAAGGGCCGGTGGAGTACCGATACATCGAGACGACCCGCAAAGACGTGGAAGCTGAGTTTCTGGCGCGGTTCGGGACGCCGGAGAAATGGCAGGACGACACTCTGAGTGCTGACGCTCTGAACAATGGCATCGTGAGGTTCCATGGGAAGCACGAGGATCGTCCGAAATTGCCCACGACGATGGAGGCGTTCATTGGGGATGTTTGGAAGCCGCGTTACGTGGAGGTGGTCAGAGCGGGAGACCACCGAGAAACGTTTCCGATGTGGACCGCCAGGGACTAGCGGGATGTCATGCTGATTTTTTGAACCCTCCCAGCAATCTCGGGTCTTAATTGAACGCTGCCGCAAACCATCAGATTGCGGCAGCTTTGCTGGTACCCGACCCATTCGAGCTCGGACACAGCGATCAGTCGGCCGCTCAGACTTGCCGCAAGCCGCCGTCAACGCAGAGTTCAGCACCGGCGATGTAGCTCGCATCGTCGCTCAACAGAAACAGGGCCGCCGCAGCCACTTCCGAAGGCCGAGCCATGCGACCCATCGGTATAGGAGCGACAATTGTCGCGCGCGTGTCTTCCCCAACTGCAGCCATCATATCCGTATCCGTTGGGCCGGGTGCAACGACGTTGACCCGAATCCCCTTGGGTGCGAGTTCCGCCGTCCAGGTTCTGGCGTAGGATCGAATGGCCGCTTTGGTGGCGGCGTAGGTTCCGTAAGCCGCGTAGCCCGCGCTCCCGGCAACGGATCCAACGAGGACGACCGAGCCGCCTGCTGTCATTGCGGGGAGAGCTGCCTGGAGGCCGAACACCATCCCTCGGACGTTGACGTCGAAGTGGCGGTCGAAGTGCTCCGGTGTAATTTCGGCGATCTGCGAAGGCTCGGAAATACCTGCATTCAAAACAAGCGCGTCGATACGACCGTAGGCTTTGCGCACTTGTTCGACAACAGCGACCATGTCTTCCGGCGAGCTTGCGTCGGCGGTAATGCCGACCGTGCCATGGCCGATGCCTTCGGCCGCCTTGTCGGCATCTTCACCTCTACGGCTGGTGATGAAGACATTTGCGCCTTCGGCCGAAAGCCGCTCGGCAATGGCCAGCCCAATACCCTTTGCGCCGCCGACGACCAATGCTACCTTGTTACTCATGCGATCCATCGTAAATCCCTTTCACTGAATGGTCTCGACATGATATACGATGGATATCTGATATCAATTACGCACCTGGAATAGCCTAGATATGGACGAGTATACCGACTTGGAAGCCCTCTCACATCGCACGCTTTGCGACATGCCCCTGGTTCGCCCGGTGCTCGACAAGATCGCTGACAAATGGACGATCCTGATACTGACAGTCATCTGCCCACAACCCGCGCGCTTCAACGAAATCAAGCGGCGTCTCGACGGCATCACGCACAAGGCTCTGGCCGACGCATTGAAGAGGCTTGAGCGGAACGGCCTTGTGACGAGAACCGTACTCCCGACGCAGCCGATTGGCGTCGAATATGCAATCACGTCCCTGGGCCATTCGCTGCGGGAGCCGTTTGAGGCATTGTGCGCGTGGGCAGCCGCCAACGGCGACAAGGTCGAGGCAGCCACGCTGCGCTATGACAAGGCGGGAATTCGTCGTTGACGGAGTCGCTGTGTCCGCTTCTGGCGCGAAGCAGCCAGACGGTGCTGCCGACAGGCTTAACCGAATGGTCCGTCACCCCGACGGGAGTGGCGGCGACGATCTTAAGGTTACTCGAGGTCTGCGTCGATCCGTACAATCAGGCCGTCGGGGTTAATCGCCACTTTCAACATTCCGATTTCGTGGCCAAAATCTCCGGTGAAGTCGAGCCGGGCGACCGCAGTCCGGTCGTCTACCTGGTCGATCGAGAGGAGTTTGCTCGAGGTATTGTAGCCCAGGAAAAATCTATCGAGGTAGAGACGAACGCCGTCACTTCCCACGAAGTCTTTGCCGACCGAAACGTCAGCAATGACCGCATCGGGAGTCGACCTGAAACGGATAAATGGCCGTAGGACGAGACCTTCCGCGCATGACGCGGAAGGTCTGGGTCTGCTTTATTTGCGATTCATCTCATGCACGCGCTACAGACTTGTGCTGTTGTGCGATGCGCGCAACTCTCGCGCCGTAGAGACGCCCGGTTTCAAGATCGCCGCGCGACATTTCCTCTGGTGCGGCATCGGCGTCCGACTGCGCCATCGGGCCGAGATAGGATCCCATTCGGTTCGCGTCATCTCGCTGCGACGACTTGGTGTTCGACGGCTTGATGGCGAGGCTCACCCACAAGCCACCATGCTGCCCGGCAAGGAGCGCGAAATATTGGAGGGTGTTGAGCTTGTCACCGTTGAGGCTGGCGCTGTTGGTAAAGCCACCAAAAAACTTGTCCTGCCATTTCGCGGAAAACCAAGGCTTCGAGGACGTGTCCGCGAACTTCTTAAACTGCCAGCTGGGTCCGCCCATGTAAGTTGGTGCGCCGAAGATGATGGCGTCGGCGGCATCGAGTGCCGCCCATCCATCCTCGGAAAGGTTGCCCTCAGCGTCGATGGGAAGGAGCGTCGCTCCGGCTCCATCGGCGACCGCCTCTGCCAGGCGGTGGGTATGGCCGTAGCCGGAATGATAAACGACAACGGTGTTCGAGGTTAGGTTGGTGGTCATGACTGGCTCCTTTGGCCGTGGTTTTGCGCCTCGCCGATGGAAGTCGGCGCGGTTCGACGTTTTGAATTTGGTTTTGAGACTGAGGGCTTTCCCGTCGAGGCTATGCGACCTGGATGAAGATCGCGATCAGCAGAAGCAGCAGGAAAATGGCTGGCGGCGGGATGTGACGAAAGGCACGTGCTCGAATGACAGAGAAGATCGCAGCGACCATGATGCAAACCCCGAAAGCGATGCCAATCGCGAATGTCGGGCGCATGACCAGAAGCACCGCCGTCATGAATTCAAGCAGCGCGGTGACCCAGCACCACCACCATGGAAATCCAAAGCGGACGAATTCTTCGCGGATCGGCTTGCGAGCGGTCGCATTGACGACGCTGCCTATGAGGAAGGCCGCAGCGGCCGCCAGCGTCGCGGCGTTACCAAGTGAAAGCGATATCAGGTTGGACATAGAGGGACCCTAACGGTGCAATCGTCGGCACGACGATAGCACTGAATATATTTCTAGCACTGCTAGATTGTCAACCGTTGCCATAAATAATTTAGATCGCTAAAGTCCACATCGACAGATCGAAGGTGAAGGAATGGGCATCAACGAGCGTAAAGAGCGCGAAAGAGCAGGGCGGGAGCAGCGTATTCTCTCCGCAGCACGGATGCTGGCTGAGCAGCATGGGTGGGCCTCGGTTACCGTCCGGCGCCTCGCCCAGGAGATAGAATACAGTCAGCCGGTCCTGTACGCCCATTTCGAGAACCGCGAGGCGATTGTCGGAGCTGTTGCGCTTGAGGGGTTCGGCGAACTCGGGCCAGCTTTGCGCGCCTCCGTCCGCCGCGATGCAACTCCGGCGGAGGCTCTCCAAGATGTTGCCGCGGCCTATCTCGAATTCGCCTTCGAAAGGTCGGCCCTCTACGAAGCCATGTTTGTTCTGCCGAGCGGCCTTCGCTTCGCGAAGTCCGACACGCCGCAGGTCCTGCGCGACACGTTCGGGGCCATGATGGCGGTCGTCGAGCCGTTTTGTGCTGACTCTGAGGTCGCGACCGAAGCCTTTTGGGCTGCATTACACGGATTGGCTGAGCTCGAGCGCCATGGCCGCATCAGGCCGGCGTTCCGCAATGAACGGGTGAGGCGCCTTGTTGCGATGTTTGCGATGGCTAACTGACCGACCCGCACGACGCCATGGCGCGGAGGTAGGGAGTTGCCCATTGCAGCACCAGAACAGCGAACTTCAAGAACTCGGTGCTCATGCTGTGTCCGGTATTGGCGCGAAGCGGCCATGGCAAGGGCGCTGAAATCTGGCGTGTCCGGCTCTACGCACAAGGCGAAGAGCCAGACTCCTAACTAAGGTGTTGTCGGCAGTCCTCGGCTCAGACCTGTGCCATGCCGCCGTCGACGAACACCTCGGCACCAGTCATGAAGCTGCTGTCGTCGCTGGCGAGGAATAATGCGACGGCGGCGGTCTCCTCCGGCTGGCCAATCCGGCCGAGCGGCGTCAGTGCGGCGAGGCCAGCGACGAGGGCTTTCTCCTCTTCGGGCGTGCTGGCGAGACCCTGGAGACCAGGCGTCAAGGTCGCTCCTGGCGACAGCACGTTGACGCGGATACCGCTATCCTTGAGGTCGAGCGCCCAGCTTCGCGCGAAATTGCGGACCGCGGCCTTGCTGGCGCTGTAGACGCTGAACGCCGGCGTGCCTTTCGAGCCGGTGGTCGAGCCGGTGAGGATGATCGAGCCGCCGGCCTTCATCAGCGGCAGCGCCTTCTGCACGGTAAACAACGTGCCACGGACGTTGATGTCGAAGGTGCGGTCAAACTGTGCCTCGGTTATCGAGCCGAGGGGTGCCATATCGCCACCACCTGCATTGGCAAACAGGATGTCCAACCCACCCCGCTTTTCGCGTACGACCGCAAACAGCCTGTCGAGGTCGTCGAGGCTGGATATGTCGCTCTGAATGCCGGTGACAGCGCCGCCAATCTCGGCGACCGCCTTGTCAAGTTCGGCGCGGCGACGTCCGGTGATGAAGACATGCGCTCCCTCGGCGACGAAGCGCTTTGCGGCTGCCAGTCCTATGCCACTGTTGCCGCCGGTGATGACAGCCGTTTTACCCAAAAGCCTGTTCATGTGTGTCTCCAAAAATCGAACAATGCAGAGATAGACATGAACTATCACCGTCGCTAGTATGCACCTTTTGGTAAGTATCAGGTAAGTTCGATGACGAGCATGCGTTTCAACTGCGGTCTTGACGTCGCTCTGTCGGTTGTCGGCGGCAAGTGGAAGCCGCTGATCCTGTTCCATCTTGCGAACGGGGCGCGGCGCTACGGAGAGCTGAAACGTGCGGTCGGCGGCGTGAGCGACAAGATGCTGATCCAGCAACTCAAGGAGTTGCAGGCTGATGGCGTCATTGATCGCCGCGATTATCAACAGGTGCCGCCTAAGGTCGACTATTCGCTGACGCCTTTCGGCATAACGCTGGCCGACGCGCTCGTACCGCTCTGTGCTTGGGGCACCGCACATGTCGTGAAGGTCGAGCAACTCATGGCCAGGCGAGTCGCCAATGAGGTGAATGTCAAGGCTGTCCCAGGGACGACTGCCTGACAAAGAGAGCGCGCGTCATGACGTCGGCGAGACAGCGCTGGGAATAAGCAATTTGCGCGGAGAGCCGTTGCTCGCAATGACTGGGCTTTCCTGCAATGGCGTGTCTGACCGAAGAGGCCACTCAGGCGATTACATCGTTGGGATGCCACTCCCAAACCTCTGATAGTTCGTCTTAAAGCCAAAACATGACTGCTTCTGGCGCGAGCGGCCACCCGTCACGCGGTGACCCGTTTCCGATGTGGGTCCGGGCGTGCAGAGGCATGCGTTGCCCCGACGACCTTGACACGCATCAGCACGTCTTCCGCCTTTACCGAAACGCCACTCCGCACAGCCTGAAACGTGGGTCGACCGAGCTCGAGGCGCCTGCGCAAAATTCATCTTCCACAAAAGCGATATGCGCGAGCGGTTTCTCTTGTCGCCGACGCCACCCCTAGATCAACACCCGCTTCGCCCGGTTTGGAGTAATATTTTCCAAAGATCGGGCAAAGCCGCCATACCATGCCTCGCGCCGTCACCTCGCCCGGACTAATTTGCGGTGCTGTTCATCAACGCTGGGGTATTCATGTTTCGATTTTTGACGCTGGGCGCCGCGCTGGCGGTCGTCCTTTCCGGTTCGGCTATGGCGGAGACGCCGGACAAGATCTTGAACGCGTCCTACGATGTCTCCCGCGAGCTTTTCGTCGCCGTCAACAAGGCGTTCGTGGCGAAGTACAAGGCCGATACAGGCCGCGACATCACCGTCAAGCAGTCCCACGCCGGATCTTCCGCGCAGGCACGCGCGGTGACTGAGGGGCTGCAGGCAGACGTCGTAACCTTCAACCAGGTGATCGACATCGATCATCTCGCCGAAAAGGGCGCCGTGTCTAAGGACTGGAAGCAGCAGTTTCCGAACGACGCCTCGCCTTTCTACTCCTTCCCGTCGTTCCTCGTTCGGGCCGGTAATCCGAAGAACATCAAGAACTGGGACGACTTGGTTCGAGATGATGTGAAGGTGGTGTTTCCGAACCCCAAGACCTCGGGCAACGCCCGCTACACCTATCTTGCGGCGGTGGCTTTCGCCAAGCAGGCCTATGGCAACGACGAGGCCAAGGTCGCGGCCTTTTCTAAAAAGCTGTTCAGCAACGTGCCGGTCTTCGACACCGGCGGCCGCGCCGCCACGACGACCTTCGTCGAACGCGGAATAGGGGACGTGCTGGTGACGTTCGAGGCTGAAACGCGGGGCATAGCCAAGCAGTTCGGCGCTGACAAGGTTGTGGCAGTAACGCCTTCCGTCAGCCTCCTGGCAGAGTTTCCGGTCGCCATCGTCAACAAGGTGGTCGATGAGCGCGGCTCACGCGACATCGCCAAGACCTATCTCGACTTCCTCTACACCAGCGAAGGCCAGCGCATTCTCGCCCAGAACGGCAACCGCGTGAATGACCCGGCAATCTCGACCGAGTTCAAGGCCGATTTCCCCGAGATCAAATTGCTGAAGGTCGAAGACGTCTTCGGTTCCTGGGACAAGGTGCAGAAGGACTATTTCGCCGATGGCGGGCTGCTCGACCAGTCCTTCCAGCACTGAGGATACCACCAACAGAAAACCCGCCGTGCGAGCGGCGGGTTTGTCGGAGATATCGAAGTCGGCCGATCAGGGAAGGATCTGCACGACCTTGCGGCTTGCGGGTTCGACGATTACTCGCTGATTGTTGACGATCGCATAGGCGAAGTCGACATTGTCCGGCACCGGTACCAAAACCACATGCAGCGAAAGCGCCTGGCCGACGACGAGGGGTTCCTCGACGAGCGCTGTTGAAACCGGATTGGGCTGCCCCTCGACAAACGACACCACCGCCTGCGGCGGCGCATCCGGCACATCTCCCGCAGAGACTTGATAAGCACTCGCGGCGTAGCCGGCCGTTGTCAGTATTGTAAGCGCAAGCGCGCCTGAGACTATCAGGGCCTTATTCATAAATGCTCTCCAAACGAGAATTGTCGCGGGCAGAACGATTGTGGAGGCATGTCCGTTCCGTGGGAGAGCTTGTGGAGGCATCACGCTTTGTGATGGTTGTTATGGGAGGTGAATGGGGGGACTGATCAAAATAGGCAAATCGCCATTCCAGTTCTTGCTTTATCAATCACCCATTGCCGACACCGGGCACAGCAAAGTACATGAAATAACGGGGATGAAGACTGCGATCATACCATAAGCGCGTATCATGTATGTTGAATTGATGTTCATCCTTTATGTAGTTGGTTTTCTGGCTCCACTGCCCGCCAACGGCTGGAAAGCCTTGGCTTTGCGCTTCCTGATCTGCCTCGGGATAGTTATCGGACTTTTTTATTGGACGAGCCGCCTCGATTTCCTCCTTACTCTTGTATTCTCAATTCCAGTGATCTGCTTCGGCGCGGGTGCATTGTCAGGGAGTGCCACTAGAGCAGTTCTCCTCGGGCTTCGATGGAAAGCCTCTACGGGTAAGGGAGTTCTAGTGATTTTAATCGGTGTACTGGCGTTACCTGCCGCCCGAGTAGCTGCTGGCCTATATGTGCAGTGGCAGTCACGTACCGCTTATGCTGCTCTGCCGACAGCAAGTACTCTTCCCACGATCCCGGCCTGTGACGTATTCCGGGAGACGGGGCCGCTAATCAAGACCGTCATGACCAGGCGCTTGAGCGAAACGCGGCCAGGGGCAATGCCGGCCCAGGAAATCCAGATCCTCTATCCCGCCGCCTATAGGGAACCATTTCCGCCATCATATCCGCAACCTGACGAAAAATTGCCGTGGGTTGATTTCGAGATGTACATCTCAGACGCACAGCCCGCACCGATCAAGGACGAGAATGATGCCGATGGAAATATAATCCCGCTTGAAAAGCGGCGATCATCGATACTGTTCCACTTCCTGTCCCGCCCTCCCATCGCCAAAACAGCATTACTTTTGCTCAATATCACCCACGGTAAGTCCATTGAGCTTGAAGAGATGCCTGACATTAAGCTCGCTAACTCAACTTATCCTGGTTTGTCGCTTGTCGTCTCTCCGCAGCCGAACCCAACTTATCAGGAAACGAAGAGTTTTGTCTCCATGCATGAGGGGTTTATCGAGGAACTGGTCGAGTGTTCGGGAGCAGGAACATTTCCCCACTGTAGCTTCGCACTGGACGAAAGCGGAATACCGATTCAAGGTACGTTTCCACAGACGAGCCTTTCCGAGTGGAGCCGCATCCGTGACAATATCAGGGCCTTCGCCAGTTGCAGTGTTGCGGCTGGCAAGAAAGATGCAGGTTGATGCCTCGCGTTTTCACGCGACAACCAGCCACACCAACACCTTGCCAGCCCCATATCACTTCACCCGCATATGGTTCCTCTTTGCCAACTGCGTCGTCACCGCCTCGATTTCGGCCGACACGCGCGTCTCGTCCCAGCCTCGCACCTCGGCCATGGCCGCAGCGATCGCAGCGAGATCGCGCAGCGTCAGCGATCCCGTGATGGCCAGCGTGGTGCGGCGCATGACGATGTCGGAGAGATGCTCGACGGCTTCGTTCTGCAGGATGAAGTCGATTTCCGCGAGGCTGTGATCCGTGGAGTGGGGCAGGCGGTCGCTGTCTGTCCATAGGCCGCGATGGCTGGCTATCTCTCGGGCCTTGGTGCCATAGCGCGTCAGAAGCTGGTCGAGACGGGCAATCTCGAGGCCGGTTTCGACGCTCTCCCCCTTCAGCCAGTCGGCGCGCGCCGCGGCCGTGGTCGGAAAGCCCTTGCCGCCGCCGATCGGCATGGCGCGGGTCGTCGTCTTGCGGCTGGCGCCGAGGCGCTTGACGATGGTGTCTGTGACCTCCTCGGCGAAGCCTCGAAACGTCGTCCACTTGCCGCCGATGAGAGAAATGATCGGGAAGGGGCGTGCCTGATCGGGCTCAGCGACCGGTGCGGAATGGTCGCGGCTGATGAGACCCGGGATCGAGGCGTTCGAAGCGGGCAGCGGCCGGATGCCGCTATAGGCATAGACGATCTGGCTGTGGTCGAAGGTCATGCCCGGCATCAGGCCGCGCACGCTGTTGATCATGTAGTCGATTTCCTTGGGATCGCAGACGACGCTATCCGGGTTGTCCGCCGGAATGTCGGTCGAGCCGACCAGCGCCAGGCCGAGATAGTCGTAGACCAGGCAGATGCGCCCATCGTCGGCTTCGAAATAGATCATCCGGCCGGCGAGGGCCTTGAGCAGTTCATCGTGCTTGAGAAGGATATGCGAGCCCTTGGTGCCGCCGATCATCTTCGATGGGACACCCAGCGCGGCGTTGACATGGTCGATCCAGGGGCCGGCAGCGTTGACGACCAGCTTCGGACGCACGGAGAATGCCGGGCCGCTCTCCGTCTGGAAGGTCAGCACGCCGTCACCGGCCGAGATCAGCGTCGTATAGTTGGCGGCAGCGGAGCGCGGATTGGCATCCAGTCCGTCGGTCACCAGTTCCAGCACCAGGCGCTCGGGGTGGCTGATCTTGGCGTCGTAATATGTGCCGGTGGCGACGATCGACTTTGTCATGGCGGGGATGTCGCGCAACGCCGCCTTCCGACCCACCAGCTTGTGGCGCGGCATGACCCGGTCGCGCGAGCCGTAATAGTCGTAGATGAAGAGACCGATCTTGATGAGGATGGCGCCGCGACTGCGCGGCGCGCTGGTGGAGCCGAAGAGGGTGCGCAAGGCTGCCCAGATCCCCTTGGTCCAGGAAAAGATCGGGATGATCGTCGGCAGCGCCGTCACGCAATGGGGCGCGTTCTTCAAGAGGAGATTGCGCTCGAGCGTCGATTGCGCCACCAGCCCGAACTCCCCGGTTTCGAGATATTTGAGCCCGCCATGGATCAGCCTCGAGGGTGCGGCGCTGGTGCCGGAGCCGAAATCCGCTTTCTCGACGATCAGGCAGCGGACGCCCTGCGCGCTCAGATCGCGAAACAGGCCCGCGCCATTGATGCCGGCCCCGAGGATGACGACATCCACTTGCCCGTCGGCAGCCAGGGTGGAGAGACGCTCGGCGAAGCCGGCAGACAAGGTTTCCGGCGAAGTCATGATGCCATCCCTACGATATTCAGCCGGACACCGGCCTGTTCAAGCTTTTGTGCCGTTGCATCCGCGATGCCGTCGGTCACCAGGACGACGTCGAATGCCGTCAGGTCGTCGAAGAGATGCAGCGCCGATCGGTCGAATTTGGTATGATCGACGAGAAGCAGGCGGCGGCGGGAGGAGGCCATCATCGCCTGCTTCACCCGCACGACCTGCTGGTCCTGAATAAAACCGGTCGTGCCTGATATGGCCGAGGTCGAGCAGATCAGGATGTCGGCGCGCAACCGCGATATGGCGTTCTCGGTCACCAAACCGATGAAGGCATTGTAGGTGCGGTGATACTGGCCGCCGAGACAAATGAAATCCATGTCCTCGACGTGGATCAGCAGTTCCGCGGTCGAGACGCTATTGGTGATCACGGTCAGCGGCTTGATCTCGGCCAGCAGCGGTGCGACCGCGCTGGCGGTGGTGGAATCATCGAGCATCACCACCTGGCCAGGCTCGACATAGTCCAAGGCCGCCCGCGCCAGCGCATCCTTTTCCAGCCGGCCAACCGTCATGCGATAGCGGAAGGTGCTTTCATAGATGCCGGACGGCTGGACGGTGACGGCTCCGTGCAGCTTGCGCAGCACGCCCTGTTGGGCCAATTGCTCGATATGCCGGTGGATCGTCATCCGCGAGACGCCGAAATGTTCGACCAGATCGTCGATGCGAACCTGCCCGCACTTAATCACGTAATTGGCGATTTCCTCGCGCCGCTCGTCCGCCTTGATCATCCGGCGCCACCTGTCGGCATGCCAAGGCGCTCGATCGCCGGCCATTCGGGCTTGAGAAGCTCCGCAAGGCGCGAATAAAGCGCAAACCGTTCCTCGTAGGAAGCGTTGCGGGCCGCATCCGGGCGATAGGTGCTGCTTGCGCCGCCAAGGGTCAGTTGCGGCTGCTGCGGCGAGGTGTAGAGGCCGATGGCCGTACCGGCGCAGAGCGCCGCCCCGAAGGCAGCCGGCTCATCCGTCGCCGTCACGGTGACCGGCATGTTGAGAATGTCGGCGAACATCTGGGCAAAGGCCGGATTGCGCGATGCGCCTCCCGTCAGCCGCACCTCGCTGAACGCAAAGCCATCGCGCAGGGCATCGACATGGGTGCGATGATTGAAGGCAATTCCCTCCAGCACTGCCTTCAGCATATCGCCGCGGTCGTGCCAGCCATGCAGGCCGAGGAAGCTGCCGCTCGCCATGTTGCCGTAGGGGGAGCCAAACAGATAGGGATGGAACAGGATGGTGGACGGCCGCTTCAGCGCCGCGTCGATCTCTGTCGCCAGAAGGGCATGGATCGATCCACCGGCAGCGGTCGCGCCCTCCTGGTCGCTGCGGCAAAACGTATCCAGGAACCAATCATAGTTGGCGGCCGAGGCCGGCGAAATTGCCATGGCGTTCCATTGGCCGGGCGCAATGGCGTTGCGACAGAACCAGCGGCGGTCGGTGAGGGGCTCTGCCGACACGACCTCGTTGATGGAGTAGGTGCCGGCGACAACGCTGATGACGCCCTCGACATGGCCGCCGATACCAAGCGCCGAAGCCGTGACGTCGTGAAGACCGCAAGCAACCGGCGTCCCCTCGACAAGGCCCGTCAGCTTCGCCGCCTCGGCCGTGACATGGCCGACGATTTCGGCTGGGTCGGCTATCGGCGCCAGGGCGTTCCACAGGCTCTCCAGCCCATAGATCCGCAAGGCCTCAGGTGAATATTGCTGGCTGTTGACCTCTGTGAAGGAGGTGCTCGCCTCCGTCCTATCCGTTCCGATGGTGCCGCTGAGGCAAAAGCGCAGCCAGTCCTTGCAGGCAAGGATATGACCGATGCGACCGAACCGATCCGGATCGTTTTCCTTCAGCCAAGCAAGCTGCGCCGAGGGTGCGGAGGCATGGGGCACCTGGCCCGTGAGCGCAAGCGCCTCATCGAAGAGCGACCCCTCCGACCAGCGGTCTACAATACCGCCGGCGCGGCTATCGAGGGAAAGGATGCCCGGGCCGAGCGGCTTTTGATCGCGATCGAGCAAATAGATGCCATCGCCATGGGCCGTGGCAGCCACCGCTTTGATATCGCTTGCCGGCCGGCCGCAAAGGACGATCGCTTCCGCGATTGCCTCGGCCGTCGCCTGCCAGAGGCCCGGCATGTCGCGCTCGACGAACCGAGCCCGCGGGATCGATTGCGGCACGCGACGACGCGCCACGGCAAGCTGCGTGCCGTCGATATCGAAGATGACCGCCTTTGTCACCGTCAGGCCGTTGTCGATCCCTAGCAGGCTGGGCATGATCCTCGCTCCCTCTTCATGACCCCTCGTGCAGGAGTGTCATTGGGACGCTCGAACCGCACATCATACAAAGTCGACTGAACATAGAAAGATGGTAACTTCACGTCAAGTAACGTTACGTTTGGCGACGCGCGAAAAGCGGCTGTCGCCAGACCGAATGTCGGTCGGGTGTCGGTCTTTAACGGTTCTGGGGATCGTAGCGCTTCAGTGCCGAGGCATGATTGGGGCCGCGCGTCGGGGCGACGACGACATTGATGCCCTTGTCGCGCATGCGGGCGATGTGAACGGGCGGGGTACCATCGTCGACGATGACAATGTCGAAGTCGGTGAGCGGCGAGAATACATGCAAGGCCCGGCGATCGAATTTCGTGTTGTCGGCAAGGAGGATGCGGGTCGAGGCGGAATCGAACATGGCCCGCTTGGTATCGACCATCTCGAGGAACTGGTGGAAGACGATATCGTCGGTTATCGCCGACATCGACATGAACAGCGTATCGGCGCGCAACTGCGAAATCTCATGCGTCGTCATCCGGCCCATGAAGGCGTTGCACCAGTTGTAATACTGGCCACCGAGGCCAAGCAGCGTCAGGTCGCGGACACCCTTGAGGTCGTTCATCAGCGTCAGCGAATTGGTGATGACGGTGAGCGGCACAGCCGAGGGAAGGAACTGTGCCATCTGCAGGACGGTGGTCGAATCGTCGAAGAAAATCGCCTGGCCCGGCTCGACAAAGCGCATGGCAGCAAGCGCGAGCGCGCGTTTCTCCACGGATTGGCGGCTCGATCGATAGACATCGCTGGATTCGATCAGGCTGGTCGGTGCAGCCGAGGCGATGCCGCGCGTCTTGCGCAGGATGCCGCGACTGACGAGTTCGTCGAGATCGCGGTGGGCCGTCATCAGACTGATGCCGTAGCGCTCCGCCAGGTCCTCGATCCGCACCGAGCCTTCGGCCATGACGGCCTCGGTCATCGACTGGCGTCGGGCGAGCTGACGCGCGAGCCTCGTATCGCTCGGAACCTGCTCCTGCATCAGGGGATTGCCGGTGGTGTCGCCGGCATCGTCATGATCACTCATTGCCATCGCCCGTCTCCGCAACGAAGGAAACAACAAGCGGCGACGGCGCGTTCGACGCCTTCCCGCGTTTCATCCATCGTTCCTGTAGAATCCGAAGTCCATGTCATCAGGATCGGCCCGACCGGCGAGAGTTCGATAGGGCGGTTGCCCGCCCCGGCACCACTCCTTCATGACGCGAAGCGGGCTCCGCTACAAATGGTAAAGTGTCGGAAGTAGTCTACCGACAGGCCTGCGATGTGGACAACATCAGCCGGCTCAGGGATAGCCCCCTAAAATAAAAGGGGATTGGCCGCAAAGGCCAACCCCCTGATGTCATTACTCAGACAGGGTGAACGGCGCCGTGTACTTGGCGATGTTGTCCTTGTTGATGATCAGGCAATCGAAGAGCTGCTTCTCGGTGTCGACACCGGTCTTGCCCGTCTTCAGGAAGGCGTCTGCCTGTTCGACGGCCTTGGCCGAGAACACGGCAACTGGCTGCAGAACAGTGTACTGCAGATCGCCGGCCTTGATGGCGGCAACAGCATCAGGCGAACCGTCGAAGCCACCGACCTTGATGCCCTTGAGCTTGCCGGCTTCCTTCAGCGCAGCGATCGCGCCGAGAGCCATTTCGTCGTTGCCGCTGATGACGCCGGTGATATCCGGATGCGCCTGCAGCAGGTTCTGCATCTTGTCGTGGCCCTGGGTACGGTCCCAGTTGCCGACGTCCGAGCCGACCTTTTCGAGGTCCGGATACTGCGTCAGCACCGTTTCATAGCCGTTGGAACGGGTTGCGGCGTTGTTGTCGGAAGGCGCGCCGAGCAGTTCGACGTATTTGCCCTTGTCGCCAACGGACTTGATCCATTCCTGCGCGCCGAGAGCAGCGCCCTGGGCGTTGTTCGAGACGAGCTGTGCCTTGGCGAGACCGGCCTGGTTGATTTCAGCGTTGACCAGGAACACCGGAATGTTCGCGGCAACAGCCTTCTTGACGGCGCCGACGGAACCGCTGGCGTTGGCCGGGTCGAGGATGATCGCGACCGACTTGTTGGTGATCGCGGTGTCGATCAGGTTGCTCTCGGTGTTGGTGTCACCCTTGTGGGCGCCAACATTCGAGGTGTAGCCGAGCTTCTTGGCTTCGGCCGCAGCAACGTTGCCTTCGGTCAGCCAGTAGGGGTTGGCCGGGTCGTTGACGATGATCGAGATCAGGCCGTCGGCGAAGGCCGAGGTCGAAGATGCAGCCATAAGCGGACCGGCGAGAACGACGGCCGACAGCATGAGAAGTCTTGTCTTGTTGAACATGTGAACTTTCCTCCTTGGTTGATGGTAGTGCCCGGTTACCCGGTAGTCTTCTCGGCTGCGGAACAAGCCTTCACGCTTTCCCTCCCAGTTGCGGAGAAGTGGTCTGGCCGGTCGTGGCAGGTTTCTTGGCACGGCGGCTATACTGGATGGCATTGAGCAACACTGCGAGCACGATGACCGCGCCGGTGAAAACCGTCTGCCAGTAAGAGGAGATGCCGATGATCACCAGACCGTCGGACAGGAAGCCGATGACGAAGGCGCCAAGCAGTGTCCCGCGAATGTTGCCGCGCCCGCCGGTGAGCGCGGCACCGCCGATGACGACAGCGGCAATTGCGGTCAGCTCGTAGGACGTGCCGGCTGTCGGGCCGGCCGATGTCAGCTGGGAGGAGAGGATCAGGCCGGCAATCGAGGCACAGACGCCCGACAGCACGTAGACCAGGATCTGCACCCGCTTGACCGGAACGCCGGACAGTTCCGCGGCGCGCTCGTTGCCGCCGGAAGCGTAGAGCCAGCGACCGAAAGCCGAGCGGTTCAGCATCACGCTGACCAGGAAGGCGATGACGACGAGCACGATGACGCCGAGCGGCACGCCGGCAAGCCGGTTGAAGCCGAGCCAGTCGAAACCGGTGTTGCCAAGCTCAGGCTTGCCGCCGAGGTTGTTGTAGGTGAGGCCGTTGGTCATCAGCAAGGCAACGCCGCGCACCATGTACATGACGCCGAGGGTTGCCACGAAGGCCGGAACCTTGAAGCGGGCAATCAGAACGCCGTTGACGAGGCCGACCAGCGCGCCGAGGCAGCAGGCCAGCACCGCGACTACCCAGACCGGCGGAAACAGGATGACGCCGAACACCTTCAGCGACACGCCCTGCATCATGAAGCCGGCGATGCAGCCGGACAGGCCGAGCGTCGAGCCGACCGACAGATCGATGCCGCCGTTGAGGATCACAAGCAGCATGCCGACCGCCAGGATGCCGAAGATGGCGACGTGCGAGGCCATGGTCAGGAAGTTGGCGGTGGAGAAATAGTAGGGCGAGAGCATCGAAAAGACGACGATGATGATGATCAGCGCAAAGAATGCGCGCCCCTCGAGCAGCAACCTGCCGAGATCGAAGCCGCCGCTGAACAGGCCAGGCTTGGTGGTGGTGCGGGATGGACCAGCTACGCTCATGGTCATGGCTCCGTTCTTCTTCGTCAGTGTTCGATCACGGCTTCGCCCGAGGCGGCCATGATCTGCTCTTTTGTTGCGTCGGAACCGAACTGTGCCGAGATCCTGCCCTTGCTCATCACGATGATGCGGTGGGCGATGCTGAGGCATTCGGTGACTTCCGAGGTCGAATAGATGACAGCCAAGCCCTGGGTCGCCCGCTCGGCCAAAAGCTTGAAGACCTCGGCCTTGGCGCCGATGTCGATGCCGCGGCTGGGCTCGTCGAGCAGGATGACGCGCGGATGAGTGGCGAGGATCTTGCCGATCACCACCTTCTGCTGATTGCCGCCGGACAGCGAGCCGATCGGCGCGCCGCCGCCTGCCGTCTTGATGTGGACATTCTTGATGGAGTCGTCGATCAGCGCCTGCTCGCGACCGCGCGACAGCAGCATGCCCTTGACGAAGGTGCCGATGCTGGCGAGCGACAGGTTGGTGCCGACAGACATCGTCTGGACGAGACCATCGCGCTGTCGGTCTTCCGGCACGAGCGCCAGCCCGCGACCGATACGATCGGCGATACTCAGCTTCGACACGTCCTGGTTCTCGAGCATGACCTTGCCGCCCGTCGACGGCACACGGCCGGCAACGCATTCGAGCAGCTCGGTTCGCCCGGCACCCATCAGCCCGTAAATACAGACGATCTCGCCGGCACGCACGTCCAGCGACAGGTTGTCGACGACGGAATAGCCGGTGCCTGATGCATCGGCGACGCTGATGCCCTTGACCGAAAGCGCCACCTCACCGAATTCGTAGCCCGAAGGCGGGGAGCCGAGGTCGAAATTTTCGCCGACCATGTTGCGGACGATCCATTCGAGATCGATATCCGCAACATCGGCCTTGGCCGTCATCGCGCCGTCGCGCAGCACGACGGCGTAGTCAGTGATCTGCAGCGCTTCCTCGAGATGGTGGGAAATGTAGACGATCGACACGCCGCGGCTCTTGAGGTCGCGGATGACCTTGAACAGCACCTCTACTTCAGTCGCGCTCAGCGCCGAGGTCGGCTCGTCCATGATCAGGATGCGCGAATCGACCGAGAGCGCGCGGGCGATTTCGACGATCTGCTGCTGTCCGAGCCGTAGTTCCTCGACGCGGGTGAGGGGATCGATGACTTCGTTGAGGTCAGCCATCAGCGCCTTTACCTGGCGGGCTTCCTCGGCGAAATCGACGCCGGTCGGCCCCATGATCTCGCGGCCCATGAAGATATTGTCGCGGACGCTGAGATTGGGCGCCAGGCTGAGTTCCTGGTGGATGATCGAGATGCCGCGATCGCGCGCATCCGTCGACGAACTGAACACGACCCGTTCGCCGTCGAGCACGATGTCGCCTGATGTCGGCGTGATCACGCCCGACAGGATCTTCATCAGCGTCGACTTGCCGGCGCCGTTTTCGCCGAACAGCGTCGTCACCTTGCCGCGACGGATGTCGAAGTTGACACCCTTTAGGGCATGAACGTTGCCATAGGATTTGGCGACGTTATGCGCAGAGAGAACGACATCGCCGATCTGTGGCGCGGACTTGAGTGCGGCGCTCATTGGACGTCCAGCTTGGCCGGCGTCACCAGCCAGCTGTTCGGGTTGATGAGCTGGAACACCCCGACGACCGAGATGGTCTTCCCGGTGAGGTTGGCGGTATCGACCTTAGAGAGGACCTGCGCCTTCATCTCCTTGTTCAGGGCCGATCCAGCGTTCTGATACTCGATCTGGTTGGTAAACTGCTCGAACGTCACGGTCCCGGTTGCATCACGCAGATCCGTACCGTTGATGGCCGGGCCTGTCTGAACGCGGACCGTCACCGTGCTCGGAACGCCGGGGACAGCCACCGTGTAGATGCCCGACTTTGCCTGGCCGACGACGCCCGTGAACTTGACCGAAATCTCAGGCCCGACCCCACCGGGCACGCCATACTGCTTGGCCGCCGCCTCCTTGTTCGCCGCAATCGCCGTCGCCAAGGTGTCAGCGCTGACAGCGCGCTTCTCGATCGCCGCCTGGATCTTCGGAAACTCGGTGGCGCCGTATGTCTCGGGAGAGAAGGCATTCGGCTGCGAGTCCGCCTCGGATCCGATTTTCACCACCTTCGTGTCGATCGCCATGGCGGCGATCAGCACAACGACGGCAACGGATCCTAGGATCAGGCGTAGGCGAGGCTTGGGAGGACTATTTATCGAGGTACCGACCAGATTGCTCATGGTGTGACCACCTTTGACTTGACGATGCGGAAAGGGGAAGGGCGACCGTGAGAAGCGGCACGACGAAGCGCGCCGCCCAAACCGGCGGATGCGGCATTCATGGAGAGATGAACGGGGCGATCGGCTGAAACTAGCATTTTCGCCCCTCCTCCAAGCGGCTGACTGCATCAGGCGATACGAGGATCGCCCTTGGCATTGTGAATTTCAGATGCGGCTGATTTAACTCAGTCCGCGCATTAGTTGTGGTATCTTTATGTTATCGAGCACCTTCACTATGTGATATGGTCTACACCTTGTCAATCGCTGGACCATCATGCGTTCAGCAAAAAGTTCACATTTAAGTGCGCTGAACAGGGCCGGGAGGGAGTCGCTGCTCCTTTGCATAGGCAACCCGCTCCGCCGGTGATTTTAGCGTGCTGCCGGAAAGCTATGCAAAAACGAGAGTTGCTGCGCTGCTATTTAGCATAAACGCCTATAAAAGAGACACAATTCGACCATGGCAATGACATTTCTCTCTTCATTGCTTTACCTCTGTTCGGCAGCGGCGTGAGGCATGCGGCCCCAACGACGCGCGCGAGAGAAGCGCGATATTCCTATGAGATAGTCCATGTGATAATCTTGACTTGTGTTATGAAAGAGTGCAAAAAATTACACGAGCTACCATTAATTTCAAAAAGCGAAGCGAGGCATCCGGGCGATGGCGCGATCTGCCGATAAGCGCGACAATGAAGACAGCCTCGCGGTTCGCGCGGCCTGGCTTCATTATGCCGCCGGCCTTACGCAGTCCGAAGTCGCGACACGCCTCGGCGTCACCAGCGTCAAGGCCCACCGGCTGATCGCCCGCGCCAACCAGAATGGCGCCGTGAAGGTGACGATCGAAGGCGACATTGCCGAATGCGTCATGTTTGAGCGCAAGCTGGAGAGCCGCTACGGCTTGGATTATGTGGAGGTTGTCCCCGATCTCGCCGAGCACGGATTGCCGTTGAAGGCGCTCGGCATGGCTGGCGCCGGCTTTCTGCAGCGCGAGATCGAGAATTTTCAGGGCGGCGTCATTGGCATCGGCCACGGCCGGACATTGGCAGCGGCTGTCGCAGAGATGGCGCGGACCGATGCGGCGCGGGTCCGGTTCGTGTCTCTGCTCGGCGGCGTCACCCGAAATTACGCGGCCAACCCGCACGACGTGATGCACCGGCTGACCGAAAAGACGGGCGCTGCGGCTTACGTCATGCCGATCCCTTTCTTTGCCAACACGGTCGAGGATCGCGAGGTGCTGCTGTCGCAGCGCGGCGTGCGCGAAATCTTCGACCTGGCGGAGCGCGCCGATCCGATGATCGTCGGCATCGGTACGGCTGAAGCAGATACCCAGTTGGTGGCGTCGCAGATGATCGAGGCGGCCGAAATCGCCGACGTGAGGGCCAAGGGCGGCGTCGGCGAAGTGCTCGGGCACTTCTTTGATGCCGAGGGCAAGCCGATCGAGACATCGCTGTCGGCGCGGACTTTGTCGCCTGGCCTCGAGGCCATGCGGGGTCGCCGGATCGTTGCCATCGCCGGCGGCAAACAGAAGGTCGCGGCCATCGATGCCGTCCTCAGAAGTGGTTTTCTGCGGGGACTGATTACCGACGAACGCACGGCGCAGACGCTGGTGCGGGATGATCTGGCCTGAGCGGCAGGCGAGGAGGAGCGCTTAATGGACGACTGGAAAACATTGCGACCGGCCACGGCAGGGACGTCGTTTCATGGCTGATGTCGGGCAGGACATACTGATCGGCATCGATGCCGGGACGTCGGTGATCAAGGCCGTCGCTTTCGACCTCGGCGGCCGGCAGATCGCCGCGTCCTCGGTTGCCAATCGCTATGCCTCCGGAACTGACGGATCGGCGACCCAGCCACTGGATCGTACCTGGGACGATTGCGCGGCAGCAATCCGCGGGCTTGGCGACAAGGTACCGGAGCTGGCCGCCCGCACCGCCGCGGTCGCTGTGACCGCGCAGGGCGATGGCACATGGCTGGTCGGCGCCGGCAACGCACCGGTCAGTGACGCGTGGATCTGGCTCGATGCGCGGGCTGCCCCCACGGTCCGCCGACTGGTCAATGCATCCGATGAACGCTCGCGATTCGAGACCACGGGCACGGGGCTCAACACCTGTCAGCAGGGCGCGCAGATGGCCCATATGGCAGCCACCGCGCCCGAACTATTGGATCGGGCCGAAGTTGCGCTGCACTGCAAGGACTGGCTCTATCTCAATCTCACCGGCATTCGCGCCACGGACCCGTCCGAGGCCTGCTGGACCTTCGGCGATTTCCGCAGCCGCTCCTACGACGATGGGGTGATTGCGGCGCTCGGGCTGTCAGGCCGCCGGCACCTTCTTCCCGAAATCATCGACGGCACCAAGACCACGCATCCGCTGACCGCCGCCGCTGCCACCCGGACAGGGCTGAGGCAGGGCACGCCCGTCAGCCTCGGCTATGTCGATATGGTGATGACAGGCATGGGGGCAGGGGTCTGGACCGGCGATCTCAACGCTGCCTGCACCGTCATCGGCTCGACCGGCGTCCACATGCGGCCCGTATCGACCGAAGCGGCGCGGCTGAATGCCGAGGGCACGGGATACATCATGGCTTTGCCGGTGCCTGGGATGGTCACGCAGATGCAGACCAACATGGCGGCGACGCTGAACCTCGACTGGATCCTGCGCGTGGCAGCCGATCTGATCGGCGAGGGCGGCATCGCTCCATCCCATGCAGAGATGGTCGGCCGCATCGACAGCTGGATGGCCGCCAGCCGTCCCGGCGCCATCCTTTATCATCCCTACATTTCCGAAGCCGGCGAACGTGGTCCCTTCGTCAACGCAAGTGCACGTGCCGGGTTCGTCGGACTGAGCGCCGGTCATCGTTACCCGGACCTGCTGCGTGGCGTCATCGAGGGGCTCGGCATGGCAGCGCGCGATTGCTATGCGGCGATGGGCGCTCTTCCCCTTGAACTCCGACTGACAGGCGG